>Ga0207661_10000037_pt1 | contig 148458 bp, 128 predicted proteins | sample KBSC713LmetaG_FD_184337 | JGI IMG/M metagenome (GOLD analysis project Ga0207661, IMG submission 184337) | Corn rhizosphere microbial communities from Kellogg Biological Station, Michigan, USA - KBS C7.1-3L metaG (SPAdes) (version 2) | ecosystem: Host-associated > Plants > Roots > Rhizosphere ...
ACTTCCTCAGCGAATGGCTGCCGAAGATCGGCGGCTCGTCGCTGCAGACGGAAGACGAGCTGTCGGCGATCGGAGCCGTGATCGGCGCGTCGTTCGCCGGAGTGAAATCGATGACGGCAACGTCAGGTCCCGGGCTCTCGCTCATGGCCGAATTGATGGGGCTTTCCTCGATCGCCGAAGTTCCCTCGGTCATCGTCAACGTGCAGCGCGGCGGACCGTCGACCGGCATTCCGACGAAGAGCGAGCAGTCCGATCTCTTCCACGCCGTCTACGCCAGCCACGGCGATGCGCCGCGCGTCGTCATCGCATGCTCGGACGTCGAGAGCTCGTTCCACGCCACCGTCGACGCCTTCAACATCGCCGAGGAGTACCAGGTGCCGGTGATCGTGCTGTCGGATCAGTCGATTGCGCAGCGGCGCGAGACCATCGACGCCTCCGTGCTCGAACATGACGTGCGCGAACGGCGCATCGCCGCGCCGGACGATCTGCACGACTATCGCCGCTATCGCGACACGCCGGACGGCGTATCGCCGATGAGCGTGCCGGGCATGTGCGGCGGGATGTACCAGACCAATGGCCTCGAGCACGATGAGCAGGGACGCCCGAACGCGTCGTTCAACGTGCACGAGGCGATGAATGCGAAGCGTTACCGCAAGCTCGACGCGATCGCCGATCGCTACCGGCTCTTCGACCGCTTCGGCGCGAAACGGCCCGAGGTGGGAATCCTCTGCTGGGGTTCGTCCATCGGCGTCGTGCGCGAAGCGATCGCGCACCTGGGCGTCGAAGACCGCGTCGGCGTTTTCGCGCCGGCGATGATCTCGCCGCTGCCGGCGCGCGAGCTGCAGTCGTTCATCGACTCCTGCAGCTCTCTGCTCGTCGTCGAAGTCAGCTACGCCGCGCAGTTCACGCAACACCTTCGCACGCAGGTCGATCTGCCGCGCGCGAAAACCACCGTCCACTCCCGCTCCGGCGGCAAGACCCTCAGCGCCTCGGAAGTCGAACTCGAACTTCGAACGCTGCTGACGAACGTACCTCAGGAGGTGCTGGCATGAGCTGTTCGCCCTACTCGCCGAACGATTACAAGACCGATCTGAAGCCGGTGTGGTGTCCGGGCTGCGGCGATTTCGCCGTGCTCAACTCCGTCTACCGCGCGCTGTCCGATCTGCACATCGAGCCGCACGAGACGGCGATCGTCTCCGGCATCGGCTGCTCGTCGCGCCTGCCCGGCTACGTAGAGACGTACGGATTCAATTCGCTGCACGGCCGCGCGCTGCCGCTGGCCACCGGGATGAAGCTGGCCGCGCCGAACCTGACGGTGCTCGCAGTCGGCGGCGACGGCGACGGCCTGGCCATCGGCGGCAATCACTTCATGCACGCGGCGCGTCGCAACGTCGACATCGCCTATTTCATGATGGACAACGAGATCTACGGTCTGACGAAAGGCCAGGCCGCGCCGACGACGCCGTCCGGCGACCGCACGAAGTCGACGGTCTACGGCAATCCCGAAGTCTCCGTCGATCCCTGCGCGCTGGCGATCGCCCTAGGCGCAAGCTGGGTCGGCCGCGGCTTCTCCGGCGACGTGAAAGGAACGACCGATCTGATGAAGCTGGCCATCCGCCATCACGGCTTCGCGTTCCTGAACATCATCTCCCCCTGCGTGACCTGGCGCGGCGATCATCAGACGAAGGAGCTCCGCGCGAAGCTGGCCACGCTTCCCGCCGACCACGATCGCACCGACCGCACCGCCGCGCTGCGCTTCACCAGCGAACCCGAGCACCTGACCACCGGCGTGCTCTACGAGATCCAACGTCCGACGCTCCTCGACGAGATGATGGAGATCCGCGACAAAGCCGCCGGCCAGGCTCCGCCGCCGTCGCGCGACGAGATGCTGCGGGTGTTCGCGCCGGCGCGGTGATCCAAAGGGGACGGGTTCACACGGAGACGCGGAGGAGCGGAGAAAAACCGCTTAACACAAAGGACACAGAGAAAACCTCTGTGTCCTTTGTACTACTCACCCATAGATTCTGCGCGCGCCGCGAAGATTTTCTTTGACGGTTCTCGCGCGTTCGGTCCATTGAGGTCCTTCTCCCCCGGCGTCTTTTTGCCGGGGGAGAAGGTGCCGAAGGCGGATGAGGGGGCGGAGCTTGCGCGACCTGCGGTTTCAGGCGCCGCCCCTCACCCGCACTCCGTGTCTCCCTCTCCCCGGAAGAAGCTCGGGGAGAGGGACTCTCGACCGGAAAGATGCTTTTGGTTGTGGCTATGCCGCGCTGTGCCCTGTGGCGATTCGCTTTGCGCACCAGCTACGGGCGCCACCGCAGGTACAGGCCGTAGCGGCTGGCGTCGAAGTCGGCGAACGAGAGGGACTCCGAGTACTTGTCGCGGTCCCATTCGGCGGCGAGGCCGGTGTGGCCTTTGAAATCCCAGGTCGTGCGGATGCGGTGGCGGTTGATGGTGAAGGGGAGCGTGCCGGTGTTCTCGAAGCGGGCGAGGTTGGCGTCGATCGAGAACGGGCCCTTGAAGTAGCTGACGCCGCCTTCGCGCGCTTTGCCGTTTTCGCTCTGGATCGAGTCGCCGATTGTGAAGTTCTGGGGACGGCGGAAGAGGATGTTGCTGTCGGCGCGGAACTGGGAGAGCGATGCGCGGAAATGCAGCGCGTCGATCGGAGAGACTTCGACGTCGCCGCTGTAATTGCGGAGGCGGGCGTCGTAGCCGATGCCGGTCTGGTCGTTCGACTGCGTGGTGCGCTCGGCGGTGAAGCCGCCGCGGACGTGTTTCTTCGGCGTCGTATAGCCGGCGCGGACGCGGAGGCGGCTGCGGTCGAGGTAATCGGTGCGGAAAATCGGCGCATCGGCGGAATCGCGGCGGATTGCGGCGCCGAGCAGGAAACCGGAGAACGAGTACGTGCCGCTCACGTCGACCGTGCGCACCTCGCGATTGAATTCGCCGCCCTGGCTGCCGGGAACGACGATCTCGGAAAGGTCGGGCGACACGGTGACGTCCTGCTTGGTCTGGCGGAACTCGGCGCGCAACGCGAACGGTCCTACGGCCCGCGCCGAGATGCCGGCGTTCCAGTAGGTTTCGTCGCGATCGACGGCGCTGGTGGCGTTCAGGACCGCTTCGATGTCGCGGCGATCGAATCCGGCGAAGGTGATGCTCTGCAGAAAGACGGTGTCGATCAGTCCGGCGCCGTCGAGTTCGCGATGCTCCTTCTGGAAGCCGGCCAGGAAATCGACGTTCGGAGCGAGCGTGACTTCCGCCCGTCCGCCGCCGCGCCAGGTCCTGTTCTTCGCGTTGGACGACGCGGATTCCGACAGGCCGGTGTAGAAGCGGCTGATGGCGAACGATGCGAACGAGCCGGCGGCCGACTCGTTTTCGGAGCCGTTCGATTCGGCGGAAAAACGGGAGTAGTTGCCGATCAGGCGGAGGCGTTTCAGGACGTCGCCGGTGATGTAGAAATTCGTGAAAGGCGTCTTGACGTGCGTGTTGTCGTTGCGCGTGATCGAGTCGGCCGTCACCGGTGTGCCGAGGACGGTGCCGGGATTGTTGCCGGAACCGGAGCCGGATGCGAGTGTCAGCGACTCGTTGCCGCGGAAGTTGCGCCATCCCTCGGTGAGCTGTCCGTAGACCGAGGCGAAGTGGAAGCTGGCGCCGGCGCGGATTTCGCGATCGCGTTCGTGAAGGTCCTGCAGCAGGCGGAACTCATCCTGGCCGAGGTGGTACGTCGTCGATCCCGGTCCGCTGTTTTCGTTCGATGAGTAGCCGATGAACGGGACGATCGGCCGGTCCGTCAGCAGCTCGAGATCGAAGTCGTACATGCGGCGCGTGCGGTCGAACGTGTGCTGGCCCGGAACGATGCCTTGCGCGAGCAGCGGATTCGCAAATGCCGGCAGCGCGCTGAAGGCGTCGGCCGAGCGATATCCGAACCGCAGCTTGTACGTGCCGGCGCGCGATGCTTCGAGCCGGAACGACTGCGCGGGTCCGGAACCGAAGTCGCTGACGTCGACGCGGAAGCGGTCGGCGAGTGACGTGTGGCCCTCGAAGTCCGAGGTCGACAGCGTGAAGTTGCGGATGAGTAGCCCGGCGCGCTCGTTGATCTGCGTGCGGTACATCTGGCTGCTGCCGTCGAGATCGAGCCAGCGATAGCCGACCTCGAGATCGAAGGGGACGCTTTGCGCGTGCGCGGCAAAGGCGATCGCCAGGATCGGGAGAGAGAGGCAGTTCGCGACGAATCGTTTCATGTTCATCGCCTTCCTACTTCAGTAGTTGCGGATCGCGGTTGGAACCGTGAATGGCAACGTGGCAGGTGGTGCAGTTCTGATAGCGAGGATCGTTCAGGTTGTGGAACGACGGAGGTTGCGAGCCGAGGGTCGTGCCGGTGATCGGCGAGTGACATTCGATGCAGAGTTGCGCAACGGTGGCTCGTTTGAGCCGTTTCGGATTCGACGAGCCGTGCGGCTCGTGACAGGTCGTGCAGCTTCCGGCAGCGATGGCGCCGTGCTGGAAGACGAATGGACCGCGCTTGTCGGCGTGGCAGGCCAGGCATGGAGCCTCGCCGGCGGACGTCGTGCGGAGACTCTCGTTGCCGGGACGGCCGTGCGGCTCGTGGCAGGAGGAGCATTCCATCCCGCCGCGTCCGATGCGGTGTCCGTACGGCTTGTTGCGGAAGGACGAGACCTGCGTCATGTGGCAGTTGTCGCAGAGTGCGAGTTGTTTCTTCGCCAGCAGATGCGGCGCGTGCGGTTCCGAGGAGTGGATCGAGTGGCAGGTCAGACAGTTGACGGCCGCGGAGTTGGAGTGCATGCCGGCGTGACGTGAGATGCGATCGGTGCTGATGTCGTGGCAGGCCAGGCAGGTCTTGTTCGCGCCCTCGACGCCTACGGGCTTGAAGATCTTCGTTTTGTCGCCGCCGCCTTCGATGTGCGCTTTGCCATCGCCGTGGCAGGTCTCGCAGAGCGCGTTCGGCACTTCACCCTTTTTCACTTTGCCCTGTGCGTGCGCGTTCGCCGCGAATGTTTTTGCCTGATCGGCGTGACAGTCGCTGCAGGCGGGAAGCGCGGCCGGTTCCTCCGCTTTCGCCGGTTCGGCGGGCGGTGTGGCCGGCGCTGCAGGAGCTGTCTGCGTGGCGGGAATCTCGGGAGGTTTTTCGGGCGGCGTCTGCGATACGGCCGGAAGACCGAGACCGAGCAGCAGAAGCAGTCCTCCGATGTGAGTTTTCATGTGATTCTCCAGCTCTTCGTACGCAGCAATCCGAGGGAGACCATTGCGATCTCCCTCGGATCCAGTGCTACCGCGCGTGCGCCTTTTCGACCGAGTGGTCTTTGCCTGTTCCGTGGCATGTGGCGCATGCCTCGGCGGGGATCGTGGAGCCCGGGAACGTGGCGGTGTTCAGGAACGCGTGCGCGGCGGCATCCTTGTTGTCGTGGCAGCCGAGGCAGGCCGCGGTGGCCGGACCTTGCGGCGTGAAGTAGTCGCGGAGAGTGGTGACCGAGGCGATGTCGGCCTGCTGCAGCGGCAGCGTGTAGGCGGCGGTGTTCGCGTGGCACTTCGCGCAGTTGCGCGTGTCGCCGGGGAAGCGGACTTCGTTGAAGTTGTTCTTCGAGCCGCCGAATCCGAAGATCGTGAAATCCTGGGTGAGGTTCTCGCCCGTGTGAATGCGGTGGATCATGCGCTGGAAGGAGATCGACTCGGGCGCGCCCTCGGCAGCGGGCCGATTGGCGTGATCGTCGCCCGTGGGGTTGTGGCACATCACACACTCTTCGATGTTCCGGCGCTGGCCGCCGTGCAGCTGCAGCACGTCGTGGCACTGGTTGCACTGCGATAGCGTCACGGAAGTCCGGCGCGGAGTCACGGTGCCGGTGACGGCGACGTACTTGATCGGGTTGAGCGTCGACTCCTGGATGGCGATGTCGGCCTTGCCGTCGCCGCGCTTGAGCGAGACGTTGCGGCGAAGATCGGCGCTGATGCTCCACGTTCCCGTCGCATTTGCGGGAAGCGCGGCGGTGAACGTGTAGGTGGTCGTTCCGGCGGCTGCGCTGAAGACGCCCTTGGTGATGGCGTTCTCGCGGAAGTTCGGGCCGTAATTGGACGTCGGTCCCGCCAGGATCGGCGAGAAGGTGGCCAGCTTCGTTCCGTCGACGGCCGTGCCGTCACCGTTCGTGATCTTGAAGACGGCGGTTGGCTGCTTGCCCGGGAGCATGTTCGTGACGCTGACGACGGTGGCGTTCAGTCCCTTCAACTGTTTCGATTTGAACGGCACCGTGTGCGCGCCCTTGATCGAGGCGTCGAACTCGACGCCGCTGTCCGGCTGGTGGCAGGAGGCGCACGCTTTGTCGTCGGCCTGCGGACCGGCGGGATGGTTCGCGCCGGTGACCCAGTCGATGTCGTCGTGGCAGGAGCCGCATGCGGCACGGCTCGGATTCGTGTACCAGACGTTCGACTGCGCGCCCTTGTTGGAAGCGACCGAACCTTCGTGGCACGTCGCGCAGTTGCGGATGTCCTGCGGGAAGGCAACGGTGGAGAAATCGTGCAGCGACTGCGCGTTGCCGATGATCTGGTACGGCTTGCCGGCTTTGACGCTCGGCAGGTTCTCGCCGTTGTGGATCTTGTGGGCCATGACCTTCATGTCCACCGTGTTGCCGGTGTCGGGATCGGTCGTCTGCGGCTGATGGCAGAGGGCGCAGAGCTTGACGTCGCGCCGCGAGCCGCCGTGTGCGTTCAGCGCCGACTGCGTGTCGTGGCAGTTCAGACACGTCGATGAGTCGCGCATCTTGTCCCACGTGTTGCCGGCTGTGATGGCGGCGCCGTCCGGACGGAAGTCGTATTCGACGTTCGCGAAGTAGTTCTTCGCCAGCGCCGGATCGATACCCGGGACGGCGGTCATGTTGCGCGCCGAGTAGATGCCGAGCGTGTGCGTCTTGGTCTGGTCGAAGCCCGACGGCAACACGGTCGTCGACGTGAACTTGACGTGGCCGGTCTCGAGGTCGGTGAACGTACCCGCGATCGTGCCGGCCTGCGTGGCCGTCACGTTCGGCTTCGGACTGTCGGCCGGCGAGGTCTGGGTCCGCGTGCCGTACGACGTGTACTGGCGCGTGGCCGGGTCGTACCAGGCCAGGACGAAGCTCAGCGAGATCGGACCCGGCGTCGTCTTGCCGAGGCGGTCCAGCGGCTGATCGAGGTCATCGGTGAGATTGAGATCGATCACCGGCTTGCGGTCGCTGCCGATCGTGATCGAGTTGACCTTGATCTTCAGGCCGGGACGGACGAAAGCGACGTCCTGCGCGGTGAGATAGGCCTCGACCTGAGTCGACGCGTAGCGCGATTGCGCGGGTGCCGGCGCGGGCGCCGCGACTCGCTTGCGCGCGTCTGTCGCAAGCATGGGGAATGCGAGCAGCGCAATCGTGAAAATCGCGAATACGGCGCGCCTCATCTGACTATTCATGTGGACCTCCGATACCTGTTTCGCTTCGTGTGGTTTGTTCACGGGGCACACGCTAAGGTGTGAGCAGGACACCGAGCCATGCGCTGGGCCACCGCTGTCGTGTGACAGCGGTCACAGAGTTTCGTGACCGCGAGCGCTGAGCGAACGCGGTGTGGTCCGTATCGTGAGCAGCCATGAAGCGAAAAACGACATCGCTGATCACACTATGCTTTGTTCTGGCCCTGATGTGTCTCCTTTTGGGCACTTTCATGGGATTGTTCGTCGCGCCCGCCGAGGAGCACATGGGCGAGGTGCAGCGAATCATGTATGTGCACGTCCCCACGGCCTGGACGGCGATGCTGATCCTGACGTGGGCGTTCGTCTCCGCGGTGATGTTCCTGATCCGCGCAACCTGGCGCTGGGACAACCGCCTCGAAGCGGCCCTCGGCATCGCCGTCCTCTTCTGCCTGATGCTCTGCATTCAGGGCGCGATCTGGGCGAAGCCGACCTGGGGCGTGTGGTGGGATTGGGATCCGCGCCTGACGACGACCGCCGTGCTGCTGATGGCGTTCACCGGCATCGTGGCGCTGCGCCACTTCATCGACGATCCCGCCAAACGCGCGATGTGGTCGTCGGTGGCCACGATCATCGCGTACGTCGACGTGCCGATCGTTTACTTCTCGGTGAGGTGGTGGAACTCGCTGCATCAGCAGCAGTCGACCGTCTCGACGATCTCGCGCGATTTCCTCATCCCGCTGATGACGAATTTCGCGGGGATGCTGCTGCTCGTGATCGCGCTGCTGGTGCTGCGCACGCGGACGGCGGCGGCGCGGCTCGACGACGAAATCGCGCTGCCACTGGTGGAGGTGATGGCATGAACGGCATTTTGAACGGCGGCTGGAACTTCGTGCTGGCCGCTTACCTGGTTTCCGGAGCACTTCTCACTATGTATTCGATTTACGCGGTGAGCGAGTTTCGCCGCCGCACGAAAGGAATCTCAGAATGAGCAACGAACAGAATCCCGCCCGCACCTCCGCCCGTAACGGTTTCCTCCTCGGCATCGGAACTGCCGCCATCATCGGCGCGCTGGCCATCGCTGCCGTGCGTTACGACGGAACGGCGAAGGCCGTGCCGCAGGCGCCGGAGCCGGTTGCAACGTCCGCCGCGGTGACTGACACGTTTCCCGTCGCCGAACATGTCGCGGCGATGAGCGGAACGACAGAGACGCCCGCCGCCGCGCCGATGCAGATGCAGATGCCGCCATCGTCGAAAGCACCGCAGAGCGTGATGCTCTCCGGCACGATCGCGCTCGATCCGACGATCGCGGACAAGGTCACCGGACCGGTCACGCTCTTCGTGATCGCGCGCGACAAGACCGGCAAGGGTCATCCCATCCTCGCGAAACGCCTCGACGTGACGTCCTTCCCGGCGAAGTTCACCCTAGGCCCCGGCGACTCGATGATGGGCGGCACCCCGCCAAACACGGTATCCCTCGAGGCCCGCATCGATCTCGACCGCGACGCGATGACGAAGGAGCCCGGCGCGCCAGCCGCGAAGATCGAGACGGTGACGATTGGTTCCTCGGACGTGGTGCTGACTCTGAAGTAACGGCTTCACGCGGGGAACGCGGAGGGGCGGAGGCTCCGCTATCTCCGCGTCTCCGCGTGAACGTTTTCCTGTAGCAACATTTGCAGTATCCCGCCGAGGCGGAAGTTGCGGAGGAAGGTGGCGGGCTCGAAGAGCTCGGCCTTATCGTTCAGCGTTCCTTTTGTCGACGCGCGTTGTTCGCCGCGCTGTTCTTGCGCGGCGCGGCGCCGTACATCGACGCCAGCGGCGCGCTGATCGCTGATCCGGCCGTAGCGGCGTTTGAGCTCGTTGAGGCGTTCCGCGGCGGCGTACGTAGCTTCGACGATTTCCGCGCGCGTCATCCACTCGGTCTCGTAGTTGAGCATCGATTCCCAATCATCCGTTTCGAGCAGGGCACGATGTTCGGCCAGCGTCCGCGCGCGTAGCCGATAGCCATGCGCCTCGGCCTCGGCGAATCCGTCGCTGCCCGGATCGACGAACGGCGCCATCGGCGTGATGAATGCGGACAGGCGGCGGTCGAAACGGATGAAGAGCCGCTCGATTGCGTCGACCATCTCCATCACATTCGCCGCGGTCTGCCCCGGCAAACCGATCATGTAGAAGAGGTCGAGCTGTTTGCAGTGCGACGCCAGCATCGCCTCGATCCCTTCTTCCATGCGCGCGTTTGTGAATCGCGCCTTGCCGAGGAGTGCGCGGACGGATTCGTCGTGACTCTCGGGCGAGAGCTCGGCGCCCCAGTTGCCGATCACGGCGTCGATGCGTTGCACGAAATCGCGGTCGGGCGGATCGAAAAACTCGAAGACGATGCGGTTCGATACAGGAGCTCGCGCGAGCGCATCGATGACGGCGTGCGCGTATGTCTTGCCGCCGTCACGGAGATCGCCGACGAGAAAAATCGGCGTGCGCGTGATCTTCGCCAGCTTCCTGACCTGCTTCGCAATCGCTTCGGCGCTGCGCAGCAATGGGTGATGGCCCGGCATGAAACGGCGGAAGGCAGCATTCGACGCGCCGCAGGTGACGCAGCGCCGCGCGCAGCCGCGCACGGTGAAAACGGCGGTGATGGGATGCCGCCACCACGCCTGGAACGGCGCGCTGGTCCAGAAATCGAGATGGCGGACGACCTCGCGAATCATCATGCCGAGGTCGAAGTCAAAGTCGTCCAGGTTTGCCGGCAGGGCAGCATCGGGATTGACTACGACCTCGGCGTCGCGCTTCCAGGTGAGGCCGGGAACGTTCTCGAAGCGGCGCTCGCCGTCCAGCTCGCGGACCAGAGCGAGGAGCGATGGCTCCGTGACGCTGCCGCGCAGAACGAAATCGACAGACGGATCGCCGATCAGCTCGCGATGAAAACAGGTCGCGGAGATTCCGCCGAAGACGATCGGTATGTCGGGATGAATTTTCCTGAGCAGCGCGGCCACCGCCGGTCCGCCCTGTGCGTGCGGAAGCCAATGCAGATCGATCCCGAACAGCCTCGGCTTCAGTTTGCGCAGAAACGCTTCCGGCCGGAAACGCCTGCTGCGCATCATCCGCAGCGCCAGATTCACAATGCGGACGCGATATCCATTCCGGCGCAGGTAGGCCGCGAGCGTAAGAAACCCAACCGGATACATCTCAAAAACCGGCGTCCAGGGAATGACGTCGCTGATCGGTCCATAACTGATTGACCGCTCGCGAAAATCGAAGACGCTGGGAGGATGGATCAGGACGACGTCAGGCTTCACATGCTCACAATGGATTGTGATGCTTGGTCGGTCCGCATCACAGATCACACGAGCGCGTGATCTTCGTTCTCACAAGCCGCGGAGCGGCGACAGAGGATAGCGAGGGGTGAGAGCGAAGCGAACACCCCTCGAAAACGTGTGCGCTCGAGAATCGTGCCGCGTCAGCGGCACTGGAAAATGTGACACTCCATCTGGTGCCGCTGACGCGGCACACTTCATTTCCGACTCTCGTGCTCGCGATGAAACTGCTCCCACCCCTCGCTATCCTCTTTAAAGCCGCTAGCGCGGCTGGTGTGGCACAGACACTCTTGTCTGTGCTGGTGAGGCTTGGGAGTACTGAGCCGCAAGCCCGACCGCCGGGCAAGCGCCCGGCGGTTGGCAGAGAAGAACCTATTTCAGCGTACGCATATGCGCGACAACGGCGCTGATCTCGGCGTCGGTCATTTTGCCTTTGTAGGCCGGCATTTTGCCTTTGCCGTCGGCCGTGACCTTGGTCAGTTCGGCGTCGGTCTGCTTCTGCACTTCCGGCGAGCGCAGGTCGCGGAGTTTCATCGACTTGCCCATGGGCGTGGCGCCGCTGCCATCCGCGCCGTGGCACATTGCGCATTTCGCCTTGTAGAGTGCTGCTCCGTCGGCCGCGGCGAGGGTGGCCGGCAGAATGATGAGGATTGCAAGACTGAGGATGACGAGCAGTTTCCGGTTCATTTGTAGCCTCCTTTGACTACATGCCGCCGCCGGTATGGCATTCGGCACAATTGACGCCACGAAGGTCGCCGATGTCGACGGGATGCTCGAAGGCGGCATTCGTCGAATTGCTGTCGGGCAGAACCGTGTGGCAGATCTGGCAGTCTTTGCTGATCTTTTTCCCGTCCTTGCTGACGTGCATGTCGTCATGGCAGCGGAAGCAACCCATCGACGCGAAGTGGCCGAGGTTGTCGGGGTGCGTGCGCCAGTCGACGCGCATTTCGGGGAAGCGAATGGCCCGGAAGACGTCCTGTACCGACTTCACGGCGCCGTCGATCTGCGCGCGTTTCGTCTTGTACGCATCCGGATAGGTTTTCTCATAGTAGGCAGGGAGAACTTTTGCAATCGCCGCGACGCCGGCGTCGGTGGTCGGATAATCGGCGGCAAGGACGGCGACGGCCTGCTGCTTGATAAACGGAAGGGTCTTATCGATTTTTCCGCTGAGCATGGCCGTATCGACGGCGCGGTCGGGCGAGCGGTAAATGTGCGTCGGACGATTGTGGCAGTCGATGCAATCCATCCGGCGTGTCGGGGCGGTCGCGATCTGAGCGTCCGTGAGCTTCGATTCCGTCGATTTGTACTCGGTGACCACGCCGTTGCGGTCTTTCACGCGAACCCATGGAATGACCTGGCGCTGCCGGTCGGTGGCGATGTACGTCACTTCATTGGCGATATTCATATGCCAGTGAATGCCGCTGGTCTGACCTGCCTGCGGGCTGCCGCCGCCGGTCTTGATCAGCATCCGCACTTCTTTCGGCGTATTGGTCTCGTCGTACGCGTAATGATTGAAGACTTTCAATTGCGCGCCGAAAAATTTCGCCGGCCAGTGGCACTGCTCGCACGTTTCCTGCGCCGGCCGAAGATTCTGGACAGGGCTGGGAATCGGGCGCGGATATTTGTGAAATGCCACGGAGTAAAGCTGATACGAACCGGACAGCTTCGAACGGACGAACCATCCCGCGCCGGGGCCGATATGACATTGCGCGCAGCCGACATGGGCATGCGGCGAGGCCTGGTATGCCGTGTATTCGGGATACATGACTTTATGGCACGCCGTTCCGCAAAATGCGTCGGAGTCGGTGTAGTGGTAGGCCTGATAACTGCCGATGACCGACATCGTCACAAAAATAATGAGGCCGACCGCGGAGGAAATGAGGATGACGCGCGTACGCTGCTCATTGAGGTCGATCGTGGGATATTCGGGGATTTCGCCCGGGGCGAGATGGCGTCTCCGCCGGCGCTCGATAATCATTCCGGCGAAGAAAATCAGCATGCCGGCGATGAGGATGCCCGGCGCGATGATCCACGTCAGAATCCCCATGTAAGGATTCGAATTCGCCCGCGTCGCGTCGAGATAAATGAGAAAGCCTAGATTTGCCAGTGCCACAACGGCGATGCCGATGCCGGCCTCGCTGATCAGGTTACGCGACAGCCGCAACGGCTTCCCCGAATCGGTCATTATTCTTTCCCTTCCTCATCCGCAAGTGGGTGTTCTTCCTTGTACAGCTCTTCCGGCATTTTTCCGTCGTACCACGCCCAGTTCATTGGATAAACGTCTGGGTCGAAAATCACGTGATAGAAGTGCCAGACCAATATGGCAAGAGTGGCGAGAATCGCTTCGTAGTAATGAATGGTCGTGGCGACGTCGATCCACCAACGCGGGATCCACCTGGCGACCTCAACAGAATACCAGATCATCAACCCGGTCAGCGCCATGACCACCGTGCCCCACATGCCGGCCCAGTACTCGACCTTTTCCGCGTAGCTGAAGCGCGCGAATTGCGGCTTGGTTTTCTTCATGCCGAGGTAGTAGCCGACCGTGCCGGCGGCATTGCCGGCGTCGGAGAAGCGGAACCAGAGATCGCGCAGACCCTTGCGCCCTTCGCGCGTGAAAACCATGTAGGCGAGGTGATAGAGGCCGATGGTCATCATCACCACGGCGGCGATGCGGTGGACGATGCGCCGCAGTTGCTCGCCCGGTCCGAAAAGCGCTCCGAACCAGGAGTTCGGCCAGGCCAGCGCGAAGCCGCTGATGACGAGCACGACGAAGCTGAGGCCCATGACCGCGTGCTGGATGCGCTGATTGACGTTCATCCGCTCGACGGTGCGGCCGGCATTGCGCTCTTTCCGCGCCGTCACGGCTTTCCTCCACCAGATCAGGAGGTTGTGCAGCACCATGAAGCCGACCGTGGCGATGATGAGGACGATGTAGATTCGCCGGATCCACGTGACGATGAGCGACGGCGTGTCGCTGACGTCGCCCGATGCGCGGTGAATCTTGCCGCGCGTGAAATTGATGGCCGCCCCGTCATGACACTTTCCGCACGTCTTCTGCAGATTCCTCGGATTGATGGCCGAGCGGGGATCGGACGACGGCAATACGTCATGCGCGCTGTGGCAGCTGGCGCAGTCGGCTGCGGTCGTGGAGCCGAGCTTCCGGGCCAGACCGTGATAGCTCGATTCGTACGAGGCCACGCGCGTCCCGGCCACGCCGAACTCCTGCGTCAATCGGACGCCGTCGTGGCAGCGCGCGCAGCTCGAGCGCGGTCCGCGCACCTGGTCGGCCGCGCGCGAAATCGTGTGGATGCCATGGCAATCGGTGCAGACCGGCGCGTTCCAGTTGCCGCGCGCCAGCGCTTTGCCGTGCACGCTTCCCGCGTAATGCGCGGCGATGGTGGCGTGGCAGGAGCCACAGGTGCGAGCCACGTTGAACTTGAAAATGCCGGAGAGCGGATCGTTGGCCGGACGGACGGCGTGATGATCGTGACAGTCGGTGCAGACGGCCGCTTTCGCGGAGCCGTTGGCGACCGCGCGGCCGTGGACGCTGGTCTGATACGAAACCGCGGCCTGCGCGCTCAGCCCTGCCTTCGCCATCACGAATTTCTGCCCGTGACAGGTCGAGCAGGTGGCGGGGATGTTGGCGTGCGCGGTCTTCGACTTCGGATCGGATGACGGCAGGATCTCGTGCGCCGGTCCGTGGCAGTCGGCGCATTTGGCGCCGCGAGCCACTCCCGATTTCACCGCCTTTGCGTGCAGGCTGTTGTCCCACGCGGCGACGCTGTCGGGATGGCAAGAGGCGCAATCGACCGCCTTCGGCGCGGGATCGTGCGGATACGCTTTGACGTCCGCGTGGCAATTCGTGCAGTCGAGCGGCGCGTGGACAGACGCGGCCAGCTTCTTCGCGTCGACGTGCTGCGGCATGTCGGTTTCGTGACAGGCCAGACACTCGGCATTCGTCATTTGCGCGTTCGCCGAGGCGGCGGCGAGGATGAATGCGGCGGCAATGATCAGTTTGCGCATCGGAAGAGACCTCGGCCACACAATAGGTTTCGGCCCACTCATTGGACGATGCGGCGAGTCACCTTTGCGATGTGATTCGCCGCACGCGCGCGTGTGCGGGCTAGATCCCAAGCACCGCCATCGCTGCGCCGACGCTGACGATCAGCGCGCCGGCGACAGCATCACCGTAACGGTCGATCCAATGCGCGTGAATCGCGCGCGCGCCGGCGTGGGCGATGGCGACCAGGATGACCATCGTGGCGATCGTGGCCACTTCGTACGAGACGATCACCGCGACCACGGTGTGCCAGCCGGCGCCGGCCGAGGCGATGATCATCGGAATCACGGCCACGCATGGGTCGGCGGAGAAGAGCAGAAAGAGCGACCACTCGGTAAGGCCATGATCGTGATCGTTGTGGCCGTGCGCGTGATGGTGATCGTGCGCATGGATCACGGCGAGGGGATCGCGGCGCAGGCTGCGCACGATGCCCCAGACCATGTAGACGGCACCGAACGCGATGAGCAGCCATGTGGCCAGCGACGCGAGCCGGCCGCCGATCAGATGGATCATGCCGAGGCCGGCGAAGAGCGCGACGATGCCCATCAGCGCGGAGACGGTGACGTGGCCGAAGCCGCAGAGGATCGTCGTGCGCGAGGTGCGCAGCGGCGTCCATTTGCGCGCACGCGCCAGCGCGGCGAACGGCATCCAGTGATCAGGCGCCATCGTGTGCAGCGAGCCGACCGTGGCGGCGGCGAGGACGAGCGTCCAGGAGAATCCGGTCATGAGACGGCCAGCTCCGCGCCGACGTGCCGCTGCGTCAACCAGCTGATCCATGCGTCCACGCCGCCCGGTTGCCGCGAGGCCAGCGGGATCACGACCGGATCCGGCATCACGCGCGCGAGAGCCTGATAAATGATGGTGAGATCGACATTGAGATGCGGAAGCAGGTCGGTCTTTGTGAGCAGGACGACATCCGCTTTCGCGAACATGGTCGGGTACTTGAGCGGTTTGTCCTCTCCTTCCGTCACCGACAGCGCGACGACGTTGACGTCCTGCCCGAGGTCGTAGACGGCGGGGCAGACGAGATTGCCGACGTTTTCAATGAAGAGGTATTCGACGCCATTCAGATCGAGATGATGCAGCTCGTGATGCACCATCTCGGCGTCGAGATGGCAGGCCTGGCCGGTCTTGATGGCGCGCGAGCGGATGCCGGCGCGGACGAGGCGCAGGGCGTCGTTCTCGGTGGCCAGATCGCCGGCGATCGCGGCGAGTTTCGATCCATCCGCGAACGCGCGCGCGGTCGCTTCGAGCACCGCGGTCTTGCCCGATCCGGGCGACCCCATGAGATTGACGGTGAAGATGCCGCGCTCGCGAAGATGCTCGCGGTTGTGCGCGGCCGTGCCGTCGTTGCGCGCCAGGATGCGCGTCTGCAGTTCGAGCGGCACGAGGTTCACGTCGCCGCATCCACAATCAGTGCACATCAGGCCACCTCCAGTTCGATTCGTTGCAGAACGATCTCGTCGCCGCTGGCGAGTTGCGCCGGCTCGTTGCATGCGGCGCAGCGAAGAAATGCGCCGCTGGCGATCTCCACATGGCAGCGCGGGCAGTGCCATCTGGCCGGGATGCGGTCGATGGTCAGCGCGGCGTGCTCGCAAAGTGTGCCGGCGCGAAAGACTTCGTACGCCGTCGCGAGCAGCCCGCAGTCGACTCCGGCCATCTCGCCGATGACGACGCGGACTTCGCGAACGGACGCTTCGCGCGAACCGACGGCCACGGCCACCGAATCGACTAGCGACTGCACGATCGAGTATTCGTGCATTACGATGCTCCGAAGTTCGGCTGCCGTTTTCCGAAGAAGGCGTCGATGCCTTCGGCGAAATCGCCGCCGTCCGCGATGCGGGCCAGATGCTGCAGCTCGCGGTCGAGATGAACGTCGAGGCGGTCCATCCCCGCGGCCTGGTTGATCAACTCTTTCGCGATGCCCATCGCCTCGGTCGGTCCCGACGCAAGCTGTGCCGCGAGCGCGGCGACGTCGTCGTCGAACGTACCAGCCGGATAAATCGCGGTGATCAATCCGATCTCCAGCGCGCGCTGCGGCGTGAGGCGCGGATTGAGAAAGAGCAGCTCGAACGCGCAACGCAGTCCAACGAGGCGCGGCAGCATGAAGGTGGAGCTCTCCGCGCCGGTCAGGCCGGTCTTCGTGTACGCCCACTCGAACGAGGCGCGATCGGAGGCGACGACGAGGTCGCACGACATGGCCAGACCGAATCCGCCCGCTGCGGCGATCCCGTCGACCGCGGCGATGAACGGCTTCGGCGCGCGGCGAATCTCGGAGATGGTGCTGTGGATGTATTCGAGGATTTCTTTGAACGCGTGTCCGTACGCCGGCGAGGCGGCGCGGATGTCTTTGAGGTCGGCGCCGCTGCAGAAGACGCCGCCTTCGCCGCGAAGAACGACCGCGCGGATGGCGGAATCGCGCGCCATCTGCAGGCCCGCTTTGCGGAGCTCACGCGCGGTCTCGACGTCGAGCGAGTTGAATCGTTCGCGGCGATCGATGGTGATCGTCCCGACGGCGCCGTTCACATCAGCGCGGATATGTGTCATGCCGCCACCCTCGCCGGGAGAATGCGGCGCAGCCCTTCGAAGGCGAGCGCGCCCCACGTGCTGCGCATCATCCACTCGCGCTGCGCATACGCGTAGGCGCGGACGATGTCGTCTTCGCCGCGAGTCGCCGCGACGCGAACGAACGGCGCGACCGGAAAGGCGTTGCTGCGCGCGACGACCGGACCGGCGTCGAGCTCCGGCGTGACGATGTGGACGCAACTGCGCGTCTCGCGCTCGCCGCCGTAGATAGCGTCGCGCGTGGCGTGCAGTCCCGCGTAGCGTGGGCTGCCGTCGTCGTTGCGCAACGTGAGATCGGAATCGTGCACGTTGAGGATGCGCTCGGGAAACGCGGCCAGCAGCGGCTCGGTGAGGATGTAGATGTATCCGAGGAGGACGATGGCGTCGACGTCGTAGGGAGCGAGTATCGCCGCGGTCTGGATGTCGAACGATCTGCGGTCGCATCCGCGCGGCGGCTGGCGGTCGAGAACGCAGGCGACGTTCACGAGTTTGCGCATCTCCGGAAGGCCGGGCGCGCGTTTCGAGCAGAGGACGGCGACGTTCAACATATGCGTGGCAGCGGCTCGCCTTCAGGCTCGGCGAGCAGCCGTTTTCCGAATCCGGTGTCGAGAATGACCGAGCCGATTCGCTCGGTGTTGCAGGTGCCGATGATCGCGGCGCTGCGGCCGAGTGGATGCGCGCGGAGCAGTTGCAGCACTTCGTCGGCGCGATCGGCGCGAACGCCCATCAGCGCTTTTCCTTCGTTGGCGACATGCAAAGGATCGATTCCGAGAAGCTCGCCGACGGCGCGCACGGCGGGTGTAATCGGGACGGCGCGTTCGTCGAGCACGATGCCGACGCCGCTCTTCGAAGCCATCTCGTGCAGCGCGCTGGAGACGCCGCCGCGCGTCGGGTCCTTCATCGCCGTCACTGCGTCGGGCAGCGTGTCGAGCACCGAGGCGATGAGAGAGTTCATCGGGGCAACGTCGGAGAGGAGATCGCCTTCGATCCCGATCGAATGCCGCGCCGCCATCACCGCCAGGCCATGCTCGGCGATGTTGCCGGTGACGATGATGCGGTCGCCGGCGGAGAGGCCGTTGTCGCGGACGAGCGTGCGCGTGAGACCGATGCCGCAGGTGTTGATGACGATGCCATCGAGCTCGCGGCGGCCCATGACTTTCGTGTCGCCGGTGACGACCGGCGCTCGCGCTTCGCGGCACGCGGCGATCATCGAATGCTGAATCGCTTCGAGCGATTCGAGCGCGAACCCTTCCTCGAGGATCACGCTGCAGGTGAGGGCGAGCACGTTCGTCGCGCCCATCATGGCCAGGTCGTTCACGGTGCCGCAGATGGAGAGACGGCCGATATCGCCGCCGGGGAAGAAGATCGGATGGATGACGTGCGAGTCGGTGGTGATGACCAGCCAGTCGTCGCCAACGCGGATGGCCGCGCCGTCGTCCATCGCGGCGATGCCGACGCCGTCGAACGGAAGCGTGGCGAAGTCGCGCACGAAAAGCCGCTCGATGAGCGCGCGCATGGCTCGTCCGCCGCCGCCCTGCTTGAGCGTGATGCGTCCGGTGGTCGATTGCATCAAGGTGGTCATGCCGTCGCCTCCAGATCGGGAACGCCGCCGTAGAGGTGCCAGATCTTGCAGGTCCCTTCGTTCGAGACCATGCACGCGCCGACGGGGTTTTCGGGAACGCATTCGCGGTTGAAAAGGCGGCAGTCGCGCGGATTGCGGATGCCGGACATGATCTCGCCGCAGATGCACTGGCCGGCCAGCGCCGGCGGCGCGTAATCCCAAAGCGATGGCAGGTCGATGGTAAAGCGCTTGCGCGCGTCGACGTGCGCGAATTCGTCGCGCAGGCGGAGGTTGCCGTTCGGCACGTGCGCGATCCCGCGCCAGCGTCCGCCGGTCATCTCGAAAACGCGCCAGAGTTGTTTCTGCGCGGCGAGATTGCCTTCCGCGCTCACGCAGCGCGGGAACATGTTCATCACGCGCGGCGTGCCGTTGCGGATCAGCTCGAGCAATTCCACGAGGCCGGCCAGGATGTCGACCGGCTCGAAGCCGGCCACGACGACAGGAACCTTGTGCCGTTCGACGAACGGCTCGAAGACGGCGGAGCCGGTGATCGTCGCGGCATGGCCGGCGGCGAGGAATCCTTCCACGCGCGATCCGGGCATCTCGGCCACGATCTCCATCACCGGCGGGATGTATTTGTGCGCCGACAGAACGGAAAAATTCGGCGGCGGATCGTTGAGGATGACCGCGGCCGTGGCGACGGCTGTGGTCTCGAATCCGGAGGCGAAGAGGACCACTTCCTCGTCCGTTTCGCGGGCGATGTCGGCGGCCTGCAGCGGGCTGTAGACGATGTCGATCGTCGCGCCGCTGGCTTGCGCGTCGGCGAGCGACTGAACGGTCCCCGGCACGCGCAGCATGTCGCCGAACGTGGCCAGGCGCACGCCCTGCCGCGCCAGCACGACCCCTTCGTCGACTTCGGGGACGTCGGTGACGCAGACGGGACAACCGGGACCCATGATGACGTCGAGCGATTTCGGGAAGAGCGAGCGCAGTCCGAAGCGCGCGATGGCCTGCTCGTGGCTGCCGCAGACGTGCATGACGGCGACCGGGCGTCCGATCTCGCGCATCAACCGGTCCAGCGTCGCCGCGAGCGAGCGCGCCAAAGCCGGATCGCGAAACTGGAGCTCGTTGCTCACACCGTCCCCGCGATTTCGGCGCGCACGTCGCTGGTCATGAGGTCGTCGGCGTTTTCGCCTTCGCGCAGCAGCATTTCGTAGAGCGCGAGCGTCTCAGCTACGGACTCCGGCGCGATGCGGCGGATGGCGAAGCCGACGTGGTTGAGGATGTAGTCGCCTGGCGCAACCGGCTCATCGACGATGTCGAGGCGCACTTCCTTGCGCACGCCCCAGAAGTCGACGGTGGCGGTGCAATCGTGAATTTCGATGACACGCCCCGGCACGCCTAGGCACATACGAGCTCCTCCTCGAGAACAACTGACTCGGCGATTCCGGCGCGAAGCCGCGCATCGGCGATGAAGGCCTGGCCGAGGGCGATGCCGCCGTCGCCGGCGGGGACGTCGCGGTTCACGACCACGCGCGCGGACGGCCGAAGAGCATCGATGACCGACTCCGCCAGCCGCGCGTTCTGAAAACAGCCGCCGCTGAGCACGACCGGCATCTCGCCTTTGCTGATGATCGCGGCGCGCGCGACTTCCGCGGTGGCCGCAGCGAGCGTGTTGTGGAACCGCGCGGAGATCATGGCAGCGGAGCGTCCGGCCAGGAGATCGTCGACGGCCGCTTTCACCATCGGGCGCGGATCGATTTCCCACGGGGCAGCTCCTTGATGAATCACGATCGGATAGCGGCCGCGTTCCGCGTCGTCTGCGATCATGTTCCAGCGGAAGGCGACTTCGCCTTCGTAGCGCGCGTCGGCCATGCCCAGGACGATGGCGCCGAGTGCGTCGAAGTAGCGGCCGACGCCGCGCGCAGGCGTGGTGTTGAAACGGCGCGCGATCATCCGTCGCACGGCTTCAATGGCCGGCGCGGAAAATTCGCGGAAGAGCGGAATGGCGTGCAGCGGCGGAGCGCCGTCATAAACGTCATCGAGCAACGCCAGCGCGATGCGCCACGGCTGGCGAATGGCCTGGTCGCCGCCCGCGAGCAGAATCGGCCGGAAGGTGGCGAAGCGCTCGAAGTTTTCATAATCAGCGATCAGGATCTCGCCGCCCCACGAGGTGCCGTCGGTGCCGAAGCCGGTGCCGTCGTAGGCGACGCCGACGACCGGCCCGTCGATCCCATGCTCTACCATCGCGCTGGCGATGTGCGCATGATGGTGTTGCACGGCAATCGTACGCACGCCCTCCTGCGCCAGCGCATAACGCGTGGAAAAGTAATCGGGATGAAGGTCGTGCGCGAGCACACTCGGCGCGACGCCGACGAACGATTTCATCCGCTCGATAGCTGTCTCATACGCGCGCAACGTGGCCACGCTTTCGAGATCGCCGATGTGCGGCCCGAGAAACGCGCTGGTGCCGGCGGCGATGCAGAAGGTGTTTTTGAGATGCGCGCCGCAGGCGAGAATCGGCTCCGAAAAGGCGCGCGGCGTTTCGATCGCGCGCGGCACGAATCCGCGCGCGCGGCGCAGAACGGCGGGCGCGCCGTCGATGACGCGGACGATGGAGTCGTCGACGCGGGTGACGATGTCGCGGCTGTGCAGGAGGAAGACGTCGGCGACATGGCCGAGCTGAGCAATCGCATCAGCGTTCGTCGTCACCATCGGTTCGTCTGAGAGGTTCCCCGAGGTCATCACCAACGGCACGCCCGCATCGCGTAGAAGAAGGTGGTGCATCGGCGTATACGGCAGGACGATGCCAACCAGCGGGACGGCGCCGGACACCTGCGATGCGAGCGGCGATCCGGTCCGGCTGCGCGCGAGGACGATCGGCCGTTCGACCGACAGCAACGCCTCCCGTTCGACGTCATTCAATTCCGCAATTTCCTCGGCCTGCGCCAGATCGCGCACCATGACCGCCAGCGGCTTGCGCTCGCGGCGCTTGCGGTCGCGCAACCGCTGCACGGCCGATCCGCTGGTGGCATCACAGGCGAGATGAAATCCGCCGATGCCCTTGAGCGCGACGGTAAAGCCGGCGCGAAGCGCGCGCGCGGCAAACTGGATGGCATCGCGCGTGACGATCTGCCGCTGCCGGTTGTCCACCGCCGCCAGCCGCGGACCGCAATCGGGACAGGCATTCGGCTGCGCATGAAACCGCCGGTCTTCCGGATTTTCGTACTCGCTCCGGCACTCCTCACACATCCGGAACGGCGCCATCGACGTGTTTCCTCGGTCGTACGGCGAGTCGAAGACGATGGAGTAACGCGGTCCGCAATTCGTGCAGTTGATGAAGGGATAGCGGTACCGGCGGTCCGCGGGATCGAGCATCTCGCGCAGACAGTCGTCGCAGGTGGCGAGATCAGCGGGAATCGAGACATGACGCTCCACGCCCGCCATCGTCCCGGCGATGGCGAACGCGGAGTGACTGACGAACGGAATCGCCAGGTACGTCACGGACCGCACGCGCGCGGCGGGAGGAGTGTCGCTGCGCAATGCGGTGACGAACCGGTCGAGGGCGTCAGAGGTGCCGAACGCGTCGATGGACACGCCGCGAGAGTCGTTGCGAACGTCCCCGCGAATGTCCAAACGCCGCGCCAGTTGAAACACCCACGGCCGGTATCCAACGCCCTGCACCGTCCCGCGGATGTCGATATGGATTCCACCCAGATTCATGTCCCGATTCCCGTGCGCCTAACTTAGGCGCCGAAGGAACATGGGGAGATGTCAGCGGACACAGGAGGCGGTGACGGATGTCACCAGAGCGGAAATGCTACCCGGTCGCTTGCGCCAGAGGCGGTTCGAAAACCGCGGTCACGGAGTCCAGTTCGCGCTCCATCGCGTCGATGGGGATGATCGACTCGATGATGATCGGGCAATCATCCGGAACGAACCTGGCCACTCGCGCGAATGAATTGCGGGCGGTTGCCCCCAGTGGCAAGTGCTCGCCGTGAGGTCCGACGTCACTGACATGCAGTTGCCGGAGACGATCACCGAATTCGCGCAGCATCAGGATGGCCGACGTCATCGTCGGATCGATCTGTCGTGAATGCCCCAGGTCGAGACAGAACGTTGCCTCGGGGAACGTATCGAACAGCGTTCGCAACTCGGGGACCGTACGGCCGGTCGTCTTCCGATCGTCCATGTTCTCGATGCAGAGGCGTGATTTCAGTCGTCGCCAAAGAGACGGCGTCCGCAACAACTCGGGATGGACGATGATCGGCCAAGCTTCCGGAACGCGAACGAGCAGGTCGAAAGCCTCTTCCTCATCCATCGCCGTGAGCCTGCTCGGCGCATGGAAGGAGACGTATTCGAAGTGTTCGATGTCGAGTGAACCGATTGCGTCGACGAGCGTCGGTAGTTCGTGATCACGAAGCGCGGAGAGCTCAATCGCGTCGATGCCCGGCACGTTGCGCTGCGCATCGAGCCCGAACGCGAAATTGCCCTTTGCCAGCGCGCCCGTGGAAAAGCCGATGGTTCTCATCAAAACACCCCGAAGTCGCGGATCAACTTTGGCAGTTTACGGTGTGTGTCAAAAAACAGGCGTTTCACTCCTTCTCGGAACGTGTGACTCGCATCGCGCAGGCCGGCGTACGTCGGATCGTCGAGCGCATCATCGAAATGGACCGCTTCGAGTTTCATTCGCGCGTCAGGATCGGAGAGAACCTTCAGAAAGCGATCGTACGAAGAGAAGATCGCATCGGCCACGGAATCATTTTCTGATTGCAGAACGGCGCGTGCAAGAAGTTCCAAGGGCGAGACGTCGGTTTGCGCCCGGATCAGCTCTGCCAGCCTCGAAAAGTATTCGTCCTCACTCTCCACATCGTAGAGGTCGGACGGAGCGAAAAGGTCGCCGGAAAAGCACGCGAGCAAACCCCAAAGGAAGAGCAATTTGCGCGAGAACCGCAGCTTGATGTTGCGGATGCCCCACCCTTCACGGTCTCTCTCCCACATCTTCGACGCGTAATCAGAAGTCATCGTGCGCCAATAGCGGACGATGTCGTTCAGGAGAAAGTGTGCGACGGTTTGACGGCCGCTTCGGCTCTGAACGGAACGATCGTAAATGACGTAACGCGACAGCACATTGCGAATGACGCGTTCGCGAAGCAGCGGATTCGTCAAAGCGCGCGACTCCGAAAGAAGAAGGATGCGACGGGTCAGATTCTCGTTTGAGTCGCGCGTGCCTGCGATGTAATGCACCAATTCATGGCTGGCCACGATGTCTCCGAACGTGCCGGTAGGGCCGACGTTCTTGCCGACCACGTTGACGATGCGCGACCGGATCGTGCGCGCGAGGATTGCGTGCTCAGGATCGGAACGGCCATCGACGAGCAGCAGCCAATCCGCATCGCTTCCTTCCGTTGCTTCACCGCGGCCGAGCGAGCCGGTCACGATGATCGAATAATTTGCGTCGTAGAGATCACCGACTGCGGCATCGAGCTGCGCGAGTACCGAAGCGGTCCTCGCGCGCGCGGCACGAATCCCACTCCAGTCGGCGCCGAGGCGTGATTCGAGCACATCAATCGTCGAGGTCACGACGATAGTTTGTCAGACCGATCGCCGAACCGCGATTTCTCTACGCCGCGTAGCGTTTCGCTACTTCATGCATCACCCTCGCGGCTACCCGCGGAACCGCACCCGCCACGGCGGGAGACAGCGTCATGCCGCCGTCGATGGTTTGGGGGACTACGCCGACGAGGATTACGTCCTTCGGGGCGCCGCCGGCGAAGTCGAGGACGATGAGGGCGTCGTTGATGGTCGGTTCGTGGGGGCTGATGCGGATGCCGGGGGGAGTGGCGGCGATCTGTTCGCGCGAGTAGAAGCGGATCGTGCCGGGTGGGGCGTCGGCGGCGACGGCGTCGATGAAGATGACGCGGTCGTAGCCGCTCATGTAGTTGGGAAGGTCGAGTGATGGGGTGCCGAGGTCTTCGAGGGTGATGTCGTCGGGAAGCTTGGCGTTCGATGACAGCCAGGCGACGACGGCGGGGCCGATGCCGTCGTCGCCCATCAGGATGTTGCCGATGCCGTAGATGGCAGTCTTCACAGCACTTTCACTTTTGACACGTTGTTGCCTTGGGGGTCGAACGTGTGGACCGCGCAGGCCATGCAGGGGTCGAACGAATGGACGGTGCGCAGGACCTCGAGCGGGTGCGCGGCGTCGGCGATCGGGTTGCCGAGGAGCGCGGCCTCGTAGGGGCCGGACGTTCCCTTGCTGTCGCGCGGGCTGGCGTTCCATGTCGTCGGGACGACGGCCTGGTAGTTCTTGATCGCGCCGTTGTCGATGACGACCCAATGCGACAGCGTGCCGCGCGGGGCTTCGTGGAAGCCGACGCCTTCGATCTCGCCTTTCGGGAACTCCGGTTGATTGAAAATGGCCGAGTCGCCTTTGACGATGTTGTCGGTGAGGAGTTGCCAGTGTTTGACGGCCAGCTCGGAGAGGACGGCGGTGCGGACGGCGCGGGCGCCGTGGCGGCCGAGGGTCGAGTGCAGCATGGCCGGCGTCGCTTTCACTTTCGCGATCGCGGAGATTTTCGACAGCGCTGCGTCGGTCCACTTCACCATCAGAGGATTGCCGGAGGCGTAACCGGCCAGCACGTTCGCCAGCGGGCCGACCTGCGCGGCCTGCCCTTCGAAGCGCGGCGCTTTCACCCAGGAGTACTTGCCGTCTTCCTTCCAGTCGGTGAATTCGGGATCGGTCTCGCCTTTCCACGGATGCAGCGGGCCGCCGCTCTTGTACCAGGCGTGCTCGCTGTCTTCGGTGACCGCCTTGCGCCAGTACGGATCCTTCTGGCCGGTGATGGGGTGGAACTTCGAGAGATCGCCGTTCGGGATGAAGCCGCCGGGGAGGTCGTACTTCGTGCTCGCTTCGTCGAGCGGGAGATCGGGGACGGAGAGATAGTTCGTGACGCCCGATCCGTAGCTGAACCAGTCGGGATAGAAGCCGGCCACGGCGCAGACGTCGGGGACGTAGACGTTCTGGACGAACGAGACGACCTTATCGAGCAGCGCTTTCATGGAGTACAACCGGTCGAGGTTGAGGGCCGCCTCGCTCTCCAGATTGATGGCGTTTGCCACCCCTCCGACGGCGACATTCTGGATGTGCGGCGTTTTGCCGCCGAGCATGGCCACGACCTGATTCGCATAGCGCTGGTATTCGAGCGCCTGCAGGTAATGCGCGACGGCGATCAAGTTCACCTCGGGCGGCAGCTTCATGGCCGGATGTCCCCAATACCCATGAGCAAACGGCCCGAGCTGGCCGCTGTCGACGAGGCCTTTGACTTTCATCTTCACCGCGGCCATCTCTTTGGCCGAGTTGTTCGGCCAGTCGGAGAGGCTTTCGGCGATCGACGACGCCTTCGCCGGATCCGCTTTCAGCACCTGCGTGACGTCGACCCAGTCGAGCGCGGACAGATGGTAGAAGTGCACGATGTGGTCGTGCAGCGCGTGCGCGATCAGGATCAGATTGCGGATGTACTGCGCGTTGATCGGGATCGGCAGATTGAGCGCGTCTTCGACGGCGCGCACCGAAGCCAATGCGTGAACGGTGGTACAGACGCCGCAGAAGCGCTGCGTGAACAGCCACGCCTCGCGCGGATCGCGCCCGAGCAGGATCCTCTCGATTCCGCGGAACATCGTCGAGGAGGCCCAGGCCTTGTTCACCTTCCCCTGATCGACCTCGATGTCGATACGAAGATGGCCTTCGATACGGGTGATCGGGTCGATCGTGATTCTCTTTTCCGTTGCGATCATGGTTTGTCCTCAGTGGTGAATTCGGTCGGGAAGAATGGCGAACCGTCGAGCGGCGACGATGAAGAGCGCGACTGCCAGGCCGATGTATCCGAGACACATCAGGAGCTCGGCGAGCGAGGGGAAGTAGATCGAAGCTCTGCCGTAGCGGAAGGCGAAGGTGGTCGGCGAGAAGCGGTAGGTCAGTCCGCCGATCGCCGTGAGCACGGCGGCGACGAAAAGAATGCGCGGACTCAGACGCAACCGTTCGTTGAAGAGCACGAGGGCCGGCACGAGCACGAACAGATTTTCCGCATGGAAAAGAACGGCGTACCACGTGGGCTCAAACGCCAGGGCGAGCTGGCCCCGCACGATGACGTCGAGAAAGCGCGCGATCACGAAGCCGATCGATCCCCAGGCCATGAAGCGCGACAACCCGCCAAGAATCGGGATGTCCAAGGCACGGTCCCACGCCAGGCAGCTCACCATGAGCAGAACGATCATCGAGGCGAATCCGCAGATGATCGCCTGCATCAGATAGAACGCAGGCAACATCTGGGTCTGCCAGAGCGGATGGACCTTCGCTCCAGCGAGCACCATCAGCGATCCAAGCGAGGACTGATGCATGATCGGCAGGAGAAACGCCATCGCCACCATGTAGGGATACGCTGGTTTGATCCGGCGGACCCACCGTTCGGGGAGAACCTGCGGCAGGTTCTCGTACAAAAGGAAGATGGATACATACGCGGTCATGCAGACCGAGACCTCGAGCAGCGCGGAATGGAGGTTCCAGCGCCAGGGGAGCACGACGTTGTAGAAGTTCCACGGCCGGCCGACGTCGAAACCGAGCGCGAACATGCCGGTGCCGTAGAACAGCAGGCTCGATGAGAGCGAGGCGCGCATGATCACGTGGAATTGCTTCTGGTTGAAGACCCACGTCAGCAGACCGACAGCGAGCGCCGACGATCCGAGCGCCGTCAATACCATCACGTTGAAGGTCTTCCAGACGCCGATCGCATAGTCATCGTTCATGCCGGTGAAGGCCAATCCGCCGAGGAGGCGTTTGGCAGAGAGAGCCAGCGCGATGACCGCCAATGACGAAAAGAACACGAATGGTGCCGTAACGAGCGGCTTGTTGACGGGAGTGGCGTGCTGCCATCGTGCGACGCTCATAGCTGCTCCTGTCTGCCCGTCTTTTCTTCTTCGGCACGGGCTTCTTCCTCATGGATCCGGAAGCGGCGGCGCATCAAGGCGGCAAGTCCGGCATAGACCATCACCGGAACGGCCATCCCTTTGTAGATGACCGAATGCACTTTCGAGCCGTAGTGCGCCGGTGACTCGTTGCCGGTCTCGGGCAATCCCAGCTTTTCGAATGGGATATGCGAGAGGTAGATCACCTGCGTTCCTCCGAGGTCGTGCTCGCCGTAGACACGGTCCTGGTAGTACTTGCCGGGATGCGCGGCGATGCGCCGATGCGCTTCCTGCAGCAGTTGGGTGCGCGTGCCGAAGATGACCGCGCCGACGGGACAGACCTCCGTACACGCCGGCTGGCCTCCCTTGGCGAGCCGATGGCGGCATAACTCGCACTTCACGATCTTCGGATTGAACTTCGTCCACTCGAAGCGCGGCACGTCGAAGGGGCAACTGATCTCGCAGTAACGGCAACCGATACAGAGGTTGCCATTCCACTCCACGATCCCGAATTTTCCTTTTGACAAAGCGCCGAACGGGCATCCCGAGGCACACGCCGGATCGACGCAGTGCATGCATTGCCGTTTCATGAACGAAGCTTCGAGGCCATCGTCCGAGTGATACACGCTGATGATGTTCTTGGTCTGCGGGTTCAGATCGGTGGGCATCTGCCAGATCCCGCCGGAGAGTGCGGTGTCGGGCTCCAATCCGTTGGCCGAGGCACAGGCTCCGACGCAAGCTTTGCAACCGATGCAGACGGTGGCGTCGTACAGCAGTCCGAGATCATCGGCCTTCGCGTGCGCAGGCGAAGCCGCGAGCGGAACCGCCGCTGCGACGGCAGCAAGCGAACCGCAGCCGATCGAACGGAAGACGTCGCGTCGCGTGAGGGTCACGACTCAGCTCCTGTATCGGAGACCACCTCATCGCCCGAAGAAGAAGGTGGCGCAGGCGGTGGCGGCGAGGAAGGGAACTTGCGTGCGGCGACATAGCCCGCACCGAGGAGGATGCCGCCGACGACACCGGCGGTTCCGGCGGAGGCGGCTTCCACGATCCCGCGCGGCGTGGAGATGGGCGGATACATGGACGTCGGCTTTGGATCGTTGATCGGCGCGAGGGTGAATTGCGGGATCGTGTATCCGACCGATTTCTCGGCGCAGCCGAAACAGGGATGCCCGATTCCGATCGGCCAGGCATCGACGACTTCATTGAAGTGCCGCGTCGAACACGGCGCGTGAGTGACGGGCCCTTTGCATCCGAGCTTGTAGAGGCACCAGCCGTTCCGATGAGCATCGTCACCGAACTGCGCGGCAAAGCGGCCCGCGTCGAAATGCGCTCGCCGCGGACAGTGATCGTGAATGAGCCGGTCGTAGGCAAACAACGGCCGGCCCAGCGCATCGAGTTTCGGCAGCTTGCCGGTCGTCGCGTACTCGAGGATGGTTCCGAGGAGGATGTAGGGATTGGGCGGACAACCGGGAAGATTCACGACTGGCTTGTTCTTCACCAGCGCGTCGACACCGACGGCACCGGTTGGATTCGGCCCGCTCGATGGGATGCCACCCCAGGAGGCGCAGGAACCGATGGCGATTACAGCGGCGGCGTGCGCGGAGACATCGGCGAGTAACTCCGTTCCTTTCCTTCCGGCGATCGTGAGATACGTTCCTGCTTCGCCGGTGGGGATCGATCCTTCGACGACGAGCACGTACTTGCCGTCGTTCTGGACCATGGCATCCTTCAACGCTGCTTCGGCATCAGTCCCTGACGCGGCCATGACGGTCTCGTGGTAGTCGAGCGAGATGACGTCGAAGATCAGCGAGGCCAGATCGGGTTCCGAGGTGCGCAGGAGCGTTTCCGTGCAACCGGTGCAGTCCTGCATGTGCAGCCAGATCACCGACGGCCGCCGCGCTTTTCCAATGACACCGGCAACGGCTTCCGGGGTGACGAAGTTGGTGATGGCCAGGCCGAACGGCGCGGCGACCATCAGCTTTCCGCAAAGGGTGAGGAACTGACGCCGGCTGCTGCCGGATCTCCGGAGTTGTTCGTCGATGGTCGGATGGGGGGGATGCACGCTCATGCGCTCTCCTTCAGTCACACGGTTCGGTGAGGACCGAGAGGAATGTAGGCGTGTCGCAAATCGATGGAGGTGCGCTCGGGTACGAGTGCGTGTGCGATTCCGCACACGTCAATGTTCACGGGGATGCGGTTTCACGCGGGGCACGCGGAGAGGCGGAGGATGCGGAGGGATTGGTTTTCTCCGCCTCACCGCGTTCTCCGCGCGAAACCGTTCTCGGGCGGGCGGTGAAGAGCGTCACCAGATGAATCGCTGACAACAACAACGTCAGCAACAGCAGCGCGAGGATCCATCCGCCGTAGCGGCCGAGCCAGTCGCGGTTTCCGCGGGCGGCGGCGAGGAGATCGTCGATGTCGTAGTTGGTTCCGATGAGCGCTTTCGCGGTTTTCAGATCGGGAGTGAGGGCGATGACCTCGTTCGGGTGCGTGAAGTAGCTGCCGATTTCGCCATAGTGATAGCCGATGCCGTCGAGCATGCGGCGCGCGTCGCCGGGGTGCGCGGCGGCGGCCACGGTCCACGACAGCGGAATCCCTTCGCGTTCGCGCAGGTGGCGCAGGTCGGCAGGCGTGTCGTGAGGATCGAAGGAGAAGAGGACGACGCGATAGGTCGACGGCGCGGCGGACGACTGCGCGACGCCGCGCTTCAAGGCACTGGCGATGAGCGGACAGGCGATCGGGCAGCGGGCGTACATCGGCGCCAGGATGATCGGAACGCCTTTCCACTCCGCGGTCGATCGTACGCGGCCGGCGTCGTCGATGACGTCGATGATCGGCAGCGGCTTGCCGGCCACGAATTCGGACGACACGACGCCGGTGCCGTACGCCATCGACGGCGCGAACAGCAGCAGCGCCAGAGCGAGCGGTTTCATCGAACCTGCGCGACGGGGCGTGCCGGATCGTACGGCGGCGCGCCCTCGTACTTGCCTTTGGCCAGTTCGACGAACGGCATCGTGTACGCGAGGATGAGCAGCAGGACCGCCGCGACGAGCCATGGCCGCAGGCTCTGAACGGCCGCGACGTCTTCATCGTGATACGGCTCGGCCACCGGCAGTTCCAGCGATGGCTCCGAGGTCTTCGCCTTCAGCAACGTTCCGATGAAGACGATGAAGTAGAGGAGCATGGCCGTGGCCATGATCGTGCCGCCGATCGCGCCGACCACCCGTGAGAACTGCCAGTCGGCGCGGTAGAGCGGCGACGACGGATTCGCGTACGAAAGGCCGAGGTTCGTGCGGCGCGGTTCGCCGAGGATGCCGCCGTAAAAGAGGCCCGTCGAAAAAACCAGGATGCCGAGCGCCCACACATACGGAACCCAGACGTTGATCCGTTTGAAGGCTACCTCGCGTCCGGTCAGCATCGTCAGCAGCATCAGGCTTCCGCCGATGAACGCCAGAAAGACCGGCCCGGCTACGGTCTGGTGAAAGTGCGCCGGCATCCACGAGGTGTTGTGCACGACCGTGTCGAGGTTGTACGAGGCGTTGATGATGCCGGTGATGCCGCCGGGGATGAAGAGCACGAGGCCGGCGAAGAGGTAGCCGAACATCCAGCGTTCGGTATCGAGGTACGGCAGCTTGCGCCACCAACTGAATAGGCCCGCGCCGCCATTCTTCCGCGCGCCGTGCTCCATCGACGCCGCGAGCGTGAACGCGGTGACGAGGCTCGGGATCGCCACGAGCAGCGTGAAGAGCGCGTGCACCGCCTTCCAGGTCGTGCTAATGGCCGGCTCCATATATTGATGATGGATTCCGATCGGCGCTGAGAAGGCCACCAGCCAGAGGAAGGTGAAGCGGCCGGCGAAATCGGAGTAGAGCTTTCCGCCCGACAGCTTCGGCAGCATCGTGTAGAACATCACGTACGCCGGCAGCAGCCAGAAATAGACGAGCGGGTGGCCGAAGAACCAGAACAGCATCCGCGCCAGCGGCACGTTCACGGTCGCCGTCCAGCCGAACGACCACGGGATGAGCAGGGCGATGATCTCGATCGCAACGGGAACGGTTGCGATGAACCAGACGATGAACGTGGCGAAGATGCCCATCACGCCGAGCGGCACTTTCGTGTCGGGATGTTCGCGCGTCCACCGGCGATACAACGGAATCCAACTGAAGAACGCGATCCACGATCCGACCACGAGCAGCACTAGGCCGATGTAAAACGCCGGATGCGCTTTCAGCGGCGGATAGAAGGTGTAGAGAACGCTGGCGTGGCCGGTGAGCATCGGCAGCGCGGCCATGAGCGTGCCCGTAGTCATTAGGATCAGCGACGTCCACGACCAGCCGAGGAACAGCGGCTTGCCGAGGTAGAAGCGGATCACGGCGTTGCCGAATGCGACCGCGAAGAAGGTCGTAAAGACCACGGCGTTGATCGCGCCGTGCAGCGTCAAACCCTGGTAGTACTCGATGCCGAGAAAGCTCTGCGAGCGGATGATGCCGGCGCGGAAGAGCACCTGCAGGAATCCCATGGCGATGCCGAGGACGAGCAGGAGCATCGGAAAGAGGATCTCGAAGAGGATGATCTTCCGGAGTCCCGGCTCGACGTCGATGCGCGTGTAAGGAAGTGCAGTTGATCGCATGTTCATTTTCCTCGGTCTACTGCAGCGTCTTCAGGTACGCGACGATCGCGTTCACGTCGGCGGGTGAAACGGGCAACTGCGGCATTCCGGGCTCGACGCCCTTCACGATCTTGGCGTCGGGCTTCTCGATCGATTCGCGGATGTAGGCTTCGTCGGCGATGACGGTCGTACCGTTCGCCAGCTCGCGCTTGCGGCCGTAGAGGCCTTTGAATGTCCCACCGATCGACGTGCTGCCGTCGAGCGAATGGCAGGCGGTGCAGCCCTGGTCTTCGAGGATCTTGCGTCCGCCCGCGAGCACCGCCGGCGGCGGCGCAACAACCGCCGCGATCTTGTCGGTGACGTGAATCCGCGCCGCCATGTTGTGATGCTGAATCCCGCAGTACTCGTTGCAGACCACGAGGTAGTCGCCCGCTTTGTCGAACGTGACGCGCGCGTAGTTCACGGCGCCGGGAACCGCCATCAGGTTCACGTTCGTGCCGACGATCTGCATGCCGTGCGTGACGTCGGCGGTGCTGAGGTAGATGTCCGCGGTCGAGCCGGGACGGAGCGAGATTTCGGCCGGCTCGAATCGCCACATCCGCGCGACGTAGTGAATCTCGTAGCGCTTCGGCGCCTGATCGATCACCTTCCCTTCGAGGAACGGACGTACGTCCGTCAGACAGGTCGGAAGTCCGATGCCGAGCTGTTTGACGCTCAGCGCGATGACGCCTGCGAGCGCGAGAACGAAAACGGCGGCGGCGGTGAGGATGCGTTTCTCGATCATCGCCTGGCCACCATGACCGCGGCCAGCAGCGCCCAGAACGCAACGTAAAACGCCATCATGGCCACAAAGAACGCCACGGCTCCTCGGGGAACGAACGGAGTTTCGTCATTCATCGTGCGCGAACGATCGCGCGGCATGCGCAAGCTCGACGGTGGCCGCAATCACGGCGTCATGTGACGCACGTCAATGCCTTTTGTGCGGCTCCTCATCGTCGCGTGATCGCGGCGAACGCAAGATGACGCTCTCAAGGAGGCTCTCATGCGCAGAATGCTTTTCTGGACAGGCTTGATCGTGCTGATGGTGCTGCCGATCGTTTACGGCATTCAGATCTACATGACCCAGGATCTTCCGGACGTCAAAGTGTGGCAGTGGCTGATCCCCGCCGCAGCCGTGCTGATGGTCTTCTTCTCGCGGAATCCGGACGACGTGCTGAAGCATCACATCGCCTCTTGAGCGTTGCGCTGGACGCGAGCAAACTTCTTCCCGTCGGCGAAGCCGGTAAGAACCGTAGCCCACGCTTTCAAGCGTGGGGACCGAGATGCCTATTGATTTGTGAGCCCGCCTTGGCGGGCGAAAGAAAGCTTCTTTCGCCCGTTAAAGCGGGCTCACGAGTTTGCGCAAGCTCGAAACCCCCCAGCTCAAAGCTGGGGGCTAGGGTTCTTACGGCGGCTACGCCGCCGGTGAACCAAAAAGAATTTGTGACGGCCGTCATCTGCGGCGGTGACACTCGCGCTAAACGGCTGCCGCTCATTTTCGACACACTCGCCTTCATGAGTGAACACGTCATAGATACGGTTCTGCGCGTGCGGGTCGAGCATCGGCCGGGACAGCTCGCGCGGCTGACAAACACCATCGCCGAGGCGGGAGGACTGATCGGCGATATCTCCACGATCAACGTCGGCGAGACGGCCACGCTGCGCGACGTCACCATCGAAACGATCGATGAGGAACAGACGATGCGCGTGGTCACTTGCATCGGCGAGATCGACGGCGTCGAAGTCATGGAGACTACCGACCGCGTGTTCGAAGCGCACCGCGGCGGAAAGTTGCACTCCACCAGCCGCGTGCATCTCGATCAACTCGCCGACATGCGCAGCATCTATACCCCAGGTGTTGCGCGCGTTTCGCGGGCCATCGTCAACGATGCATCGCGTGCGTGGGAACTGACTTCGATCGGCAACTCCGTCGGCATTTTCACCAACGGCTCGCGCGTCCTCGGCCTCGGCAATATCGGTCCGCTGGCGAGCATGCCGGTCATGGAAGGAAAGGCCGTGCTCTACGACGAGTTGGTCGACATCAGCGCCACGCCGATCCTCGTCGACACCCTCGACCCGATGGAGTTCGTCGACACCGTGATGCGCATCTCGCACACCTTCGGCGGGATTCACCTCGAGGACATCCGCATCCCCGATTGCTACGCCATCGAAGACGAATTGCGGCGGCTCCTGCGCAAGCCGGTCATGCACGATGACCAGCACGGAACAGCCACCGTCACGCTGGCCGCGGTCATCAACGCCTGCCGCATCACCGATCGCGACCTGAAACGTTCGCGCGCCGGCATGATCGGTCTCGGCGCTGCCGGCAGCGCCATCGCCAAACTCGCGGTTTCGTACGGCGTCGGCGAAGTGCTCGTCGCCGACACCTCGGCGGACGCAGTCCGGCGCGTTGCGGCCGCGGGCGCGATCGCGTCGGACATGGACACGATCATGGCCGAGGCGGACATCGTCATTGCCGCGACAGGATGCCCCGGGCTGATCGATGCGCGTGCCGTGCGCAAAGGGCAGGTCATCTTCGCGCTGACGAATCCGAAGCCGGAGATCTTTCCCTCGGATGCGCGCGGCGCAGGCGCGGCGTTCGCCGGCGACGGCCGTTCCATCAACAACGCGCTGGCGTTTCCGGGCTTGTTCCGCGGCGCGCTTCAGGCGCGCAGCAGCGCGATCACGACTGAGATGCTGATCGCCGCCGCGGAAACGATCGCCTCGCTCGCCGCGCCCGGCGACGTCGTCCCGTCATGCCTCGACCGCGGCGTCCATCAGGCCGTCGCCAGAACCGTCTTCGAAACCGCAACCCGCATGGGCCTCGCCGGCACAGCCATCCTGTAGCCGCGCCAACATCAACGAAAGGAACGAACGATGAGCACTGCCACGCTGCTGTTGAAAGGAAAAGAATACGAACTGCCGGTGATCGAAGGGAGCGAAGGAGAGACGGCCATCGACGTCACCTCGCTGCGCGCGAAAACCGGCGCGATCACGTTTGATCCCGGCTACGCGAACACCGGATCCTGCGCCAGCGCGATCACGTTCATCGACGGCGAGAAGGGCATTCTTCGCTATCGCGGCTATCCGATCGAGGAGCTGGCGCGCAAGTCGACGTTCGTCGAAGTCTGCTACCTGCTCATCCACGGAAATCTGCCCTCGCCGGCGGAACTGATCGCGTTCGACGAAAAGCTGACGCGGCACAGCCTCATCCACGAGGACATGAAGAAGTTCTTCGAAGGCTTCCCGCCCTCGGCGCATCCGATGGCGATTCTCTCCGCGATGGTGGCGTCGCTCTCCGCCTACTACCCGAACAACGGCGACAGCGAGTTGAACATCATCCGCCTGCTCTCAAAAGCGAAAACGATCGCCGCGTTCTCGTACAAAAAGTCCGTCGGCCAGCCGTTCATCTATCCGCGCAACGACCTGACGTACACACAGAACTTCATGCACATGATGTTCGCCGTCCCTGCCGAGGATTACGTGGTGTCGCCCGCGGTCGACCGCGCCCTCAATCTGCTGCTGATCCTGCACGCCGACCACGAACAGAACTGCAGCACGTCCACCGTGCGCATGGTCGGCAGCAGCGGCGCAAATCTATTCGCATCAATTTCCGCCGGCATCTGCGCGCTTTGGGGACCGCTGCACGGCGGCGCGAACCAGCAGGTCATCGAGATGCTGCAGCAGATTCGCGAGTCCGGACAGAGCCCGCGTGCGTTCGTGGAACGCGCGAAGCAAAAGGACTCCGGCTTCAAGTTGATGGGATTCGGCCACCGCGTCTACAAGAACTTCGATCCGCGCGCGACGATCCTGAAGAAGGCCGCCGACGAAGTCCTCGCGTCCCTCGGCATGCGCGATCCGCTGCTGGACACTGCCATCGAACTGGAGCAGATCGCGCTCACCGATCCGTACTTCATCGAACGCAAGCTCTATCCCAACGTCGACTTCTACAGCGGCATCCTCTATCGCGCCATGGGCATCCCCACGAACATGTTCACGGTCATGTTCGCCCTCGGACGTCTCCCCGGCTGGATCGCGCAGTGGAAAGAGATGGTCGACGACGACAACACCAGGATCAATCGTCCGCGCCAGGTGTACGCCGGCAACACCGTCCGCAACATCGAAACGCTCGACGAAGAGCTGGCGATGACGGTTTGACGAACCGCAGGGTGTGATCCGCACACCGCGAGCCGGGTGACCTGTCTCCTTCCGAGGGAGGTTATCCGGCTCTATCAATGTTCGGCGGAGGACACGCTCATGCTGATCAAAGATGCGATGACGGTCTCGCCGATTTCCTGCAACTCCGGCGACTTTCTCGACTCGGTGGCCCGCACGATGGCGGAACACGACTGCGGCTTCATCCCCGTTTGCGATTCTTCGAAACTGGTCGGCGTCGTCACCGACCGCGATATCACCTGCCGCGCCGTCGCCGCGGGAAAAAATCCGGCCACGACGCCGATCCGCGACGTGATGACGAAGACCGTCTACACGATCCGGCAGGACGAAGACGTTCAGGCCGCGATCGAATTGATGGAAGCGCAGCAGATCCGCCGGCTTCCGGTCGTCGACGATGACGGCAAGGTCGTCGGAATCCTCGCCCCGTCCGATCTCGCGCCGACCTTCGCCTCGACGAACGTCGCCGATTTTCTGCTGGCGGTGTCGTACTGGAACCGCAAGACCGCCGTCTCGCACATCCAAGCGTAGGCCCGTCGTGCGGACGTCTCGTCTGCATCCGCCGGGCGTCCTCGCCCGGCGGGGTTTCCGGGCTTCAATCGCAGACTGTGAGGAATTCACAGAAACCACCGTCGGGCGAGACGCCCGCCGGATGCAGACGAGGACGTCTGCACTACGCCCGTACCTCCCGTGACGACAAACACACACCTCGACCAGTGACTTCTCGCACCTGGGATGGGTGACCGGTTCGACTGCTTTCCATCCGCTTCGAACGCAATGTGAGCTCCAGCACAAAGGAGAAGCGTCATGGAGAAGAGAAAGCATCACCATCACCCTCCGCTCGCCCTCATCGCGGCAATTCTGCTCGCGGGAATTGCGGGCATCACGTTCGCCGCAACGCCGGTCACCGTCACGTTGAGCGTCACCGGCGATCCGGTACCCGGCGCGACGGTCACCGCGAAAGCGAAGGTCGTCATCAATGACGGCTCGACGCTGCAGAGCATCAAGTGGACGCAGACCGGCGGCGTCAAAGCCATCCTCGGCGGCGACACCTCCGACACCATCGCGGTCGCCTTGCCGAGCCGCAAGCTGTTCCGCGAAGAGTTGATGACAGTGCTCGAAGAGGCGCCCATCACCGACGCGCAGCGGCCCGCCAACATGCCCGCCAGCCTCGCCTACGAAGGCGGCCTGCAGAACCGCTTCGTCGTCGCCGGCGTTTCGCCGCACGCGCTCGCCGACGCGGGCGCGATCAAGTTCGACGTCGCCGTGACGACATCGTCCGGCACCTATCACTCGACCGTGACGCTGGCCGGCAATCTGCCATGGGAGACCGCCACCGGAACGCGCAACGTTCCGATCCTGCTGCCGGTCCTGCTGCACGCGAAGAAGCAGGCCACGTACAACTGGACGCTGACGGCTCCTCCCGGCTCGGCCGCCACGCTTCTCGATCCGACGACGCAAAATCCCGAGTTCACGCCGGACGTCGCCGGCACGTATCAACTCGCGGTCACCGATCTCACCGCCAACAAGCCGGTCACGATGACCATCCACGCCGGCACCTGGAAGGGCATCATCACCGGCCAGGATGCGACCGGCCGTCCGGTCGTCGACACCGCCTGCACGGGATGTCACGTCAAGAACACGCCGCACTTCGATCTCTTCACGCCGTGGGCGCAGTCGGGTCACGCGGAGATCTTCACGCAGAACATCAACACGCCCGGCGGCCACTACACCTCGGCGTGCATCTCCTGCCACACCGTCGGCTTCAACGCCAAGGCCGTAACCAACAAAGGGATCGACGAAGCCGCCGATTTTGCCAGCTACCTCACGACCGATCTACTCACGCACGGCGATCCGCAGAACTGGTCGAAGACGCTGGCCAACTATCCCGCCACGGCGAAGATGGCCAACATCCAGTGCGAAAACTGCCACGGCCCGCAGGACAGCGCCGCGCACATGAAGAAAGACGGCTCGCGCAAGACGTTGTCGTCCGAGGTGTGCGGAACGTGTCACGGGGAGCCGACGAGGCATGGGCGCTACCAGCAGTGGCAGCTCTCCGGCCACGCCAACTACGAAGTCGCGATCGCCGAAGGGACGGACGCGACGTGCGCGAAATGCCATAGCGCGCAGGGATTCGTGCAGTGGAAAGACAATGGATTCAGCACCGCGAATCTCGACGTCACCTGGACCGCGGAGGACGTTCATCCGCAGACCTGCGCGACGTGCCACGATCCGCACGACGTCGGCACGACCTCGGGCGGACCGACCACCAACGCCAAAGTCCGCATCTCCGGCAAGACTCCACTGCTCATGGCCGGATTCAGCGCCACCAACGTCGGCAGCGGCGCCATCTGCATGACCTGCCACAACGGCCGCCGCGATCTGCGCGATGACGCGCACTTCACCGTCGCCGACGCCACCCGCGCGCCGCACGAAGGTCCGCAGGCCGACATCCTCATGGGGCAGAACCTCTACTTCACGAAAGTCGGCACGCGCGGACTGCACTCGATGATTCAGGACTCGTGCGTGGCCTGCCACATGGAGTCGACCGATCCGCCGGCCGCACTCACGCTTCAGAATGCCGACGGTTCCTTCGTCGGCACCAACCACATGTTCGCCGCCAGCAACACCATCTGCACGAAGTGCCACAGCAACATCACCAAAGAGACGGTTCAGGCGCCCGTCGAAGCGAAGCTGGCCTCGCTCAAAGCGCAGATGGAGACGTCGATCAAGAACCTGATGCAGGCGCAGATCCGCGCCGGCAACGCCATCGACCTCAATGGCCAGAAGATGATCAAGAACGCTTCCGACATCGCCGGCGTCGAGTTCATCTCCAGCCACGGCCGTCAGGGCGTCAACGTGACGCTTACCGGCGGCACGAAAGTCAGCGACCTCTCGCTGGCCACGGTGAAGGTGGTCCGTCCGGCAGGGACGCCGGTCGAGCTCTACTCCGTCGCCGACCCCGCCCTCGGCAAAGCGGGCTGGAACTACTTCATGGTCGAGAGCGACAAGAGCAAAGGCGTACACAATCCGGCCTTCGTCAACTCCGCGCTCGACGTCTCGCTCTTCGCCGTCAGCTCGATCAATGCCGCGGCGATTTCAACTCCGGCGAACGGCGTGAATCCCGCCGCGATCGGCGGTGGCCTCGGCAACGGAGCCGGCGCCGTCTCCTGCAAGACGAAGTACGTCTACTGGAGCGAGATGGTCGGCCACACGCCCGGCAGCGCCGGCAGCCAGTGGCGCACCGATCTCGTCGCACGCAATCTCGAATCTTCCACCGCCTCGCTGCGCTTCGTCCTGCACCAGGCCAGCGGCGATCTCGAAGCCGCCGGCACGATCGACGGCAATTCGCAGAAGGCGTTCGAGGACCTTACGGCCACGATGAGCGCATCGAACATCGGCGCGCTGGAGATTTGCTCCGATCGTCCGCTGCTCGTGGCCACCCGCATCTTCAACCAGGCCGACAACGGCACTTACGGCCAGAGCTACGACGGGCGCGTGGCCGACCTCGGCTACTCCGCGGGCCAGACCATCAGCCTGATCGGCCTGCGCCAGAAAACAAACGCGTTCCGTTCGAACCTCGTCGTCACCAACGGCGGCACGACCGACGCGCAAGTCACCATCAATCTCTTCGATTCGTCCGGGAAGTCGCTGACCGCGTACAACCTCACGATCAAAGCGGGATCCGGCCTTCAGGACATCGAGCCGTTCAAGAACCGCGCGAATGCACCCGACGTCGATTGGGGTTTCGCGACGGTGACCGTGGTGAAGGGGACGAACATCATCTCCTCGGCATCGATGATCGATATGAAGACCAACGACCCGACCACGATCCAGGCGAAGCAATAGCAGTCATCACATTTCCCGGTGAGCGGCGCCAGCCCCAGGCTGGCGCCGTTTTTGTTACTGTGTCTCTGTTAAAGAAGGAGATTCGAATGACTCGAAAACTCACCATTGCAACGATGATCACCCTTTTCATCCTCGCCTCGACCGCCGCGTTCGCCGCCGCGCCCGGTGCGCCGGAAACCTTCAAAGCGAAATGCGCGAGCTGCCACGGCCCCGACGGCGCCGGCACGACTTCGGTCGGCAAGGCGATGAAGGTCCGCGACCTTCGCTCGGCCGACGTGCAGAAGCAGTCCGACACCGACCTGCAGAAGATCATCAGCGACGGCAAGGGCAAGATGCCTGCGTACAAAGACAAGCTGAGCGTCGCCGACATCTCCTCGCTCGTGGCGTATATCCGCGGCCTGGCGAAGAAGTAACGGTTCTCCCTCCGCGTCTCTGCGTCTCCGCGTGAAACGCTTCTCACGCGGAGCCGCGGAGGCGCGGAGTGTCAAACGTCACACGCGCCGGTGTTGCGCGACATTCCGCCGTGACTGTTCACCTCTCAAAATCACGAGATGGCGAACGACGCGAATCATCTCCACACGAAAGCAATCCACGGCGGTCTCGATCCGGCGGCGCATCGCGGCGCGGTTTCGGTGCCGATCTACCAGAGCTCCACATTCGCGTTTCCGTCCGCTGAAGAAGGAGCCGCGCGTTTCGCCGGAACGTCGCCCGGTCCGATCTACACGCGGATGGGCAATCCAACCGTTCAGGCGCTCGAATCGTGCGTTGCCGATCTAGAAGAAGGATGCGGCGCCATCGCTACCGCCACCGGCATGGCGGCTATCAGCACCGTCTTTCTGGCGCTGCTGCGCAACGGCGATCACGTCGTCTGCACCGATCCGCTCTACGGCGCCACGCGCACGCTTCTGACGCGCTACTTTTTCCGTCTCGGTGTGACGGCGACCTTCGTCCCGGCCACCGACGCCATCGCGCTCGCGGAGGCGATCCGTCCCGAGACGCGCCTGATCTACGTCGAGACGCCGGCCAATCCGACGCTCGATCTCGTCGATCTCGCCGCGGCATCCGCGGCCGCGCACACGGCCGGCATTCCGCTCGTCGTCGACAACACCTTCGCCGGTCCGCACCTGCAGCGCCCGATCACATTCGGCGCCGACGTCGTTCTGCACTCGATGACGAAATCGCTCAACGGCCACAGCGACGTCATCGCCGGAATCGTGATCGCACGCGATCCGATCATGCTGACCGTGTTGCGCGATGCTGCAATCATGTTCGGCCTGACCATCGATCCGCATCAATCGTGGCTCGTCCTGCGCGGCATCCGCACGCTCGGCATGCGCGTCGAGCGCGCGCAGCAAAACGCCATCGCCGTCGCGCAATGGCTCGAAGCGCACGAAGAAGTTGCGTGGGTGCGCTTCCCCGGACTTCCATCACATCCGCAATTCGAGCTCGCGCAACGGCAGATGTCCGGCCCCGGATCGGTGATCGCCTTCGAGCTCCGCGGCGGAACAGAAGCGGGCCGCATCCTGATGAACAGCGTCCGCATGATCACGCTCGCCGTCTCCCTCGGCGGCGTCGAGTCCCTCATCGAACACCCCGCCTCGATGACGCACAAAGGCGTTCCGGTCGAGGAGCAGCGCCGACAAGGCATCACCGCCGGCCTGGTCCGCCTCTCCGCCGGCTGCGAAGACCTCGACGATCTCCTCGCCGATCTCGCGCAGGCGCTGGCGTGCGTCGCGGTTGCATCTTCTCCGCGTCCCCGCGTCTCCGCGTGAAAAAGGTTTGTCACGCGGAGGCGCGGAGAGAAGCAAGACCTACCCCTGCCGGATCTTCAGCGCCAGCGCCACCAGCGCGGCCACGATCACCGCTAACGCGATGAGCAATCCGCGGCGCCGGTAGGCGAGTTCGTCGAGTGAATGCTGGCCGGCTTCGAGTGCGGCGTGGGCGTGTTGCAGCGCTTCCTTCTTCTTGTCGGCGAATGCGCCGGCGGGATTGAAGGTGTGGACCAGCGCCTCGAGCTCGATCTGATTGTCGACCGCGGCGTCCAGCTCCGGACGTACCGCGCGCACTTCGACGCCGCCGCGCTGCGCGGCGAGGAGGATGCGCTCGGAACGGGCGATCATGCTCGTCACTTCGCGCGTGCCTGCGAGTAAGCCCTGCGACGTCGACAAACCTTGGCCGGCCACGACATGGCAATCGGTGCAGCGGCGCACGGAGACCTTCACATCATGACCCGACGCAGGATCGCGATACGTGTAGTGCGTTTTGCCGATGCGGAACTTCTCGAACAGCCGTGCGAACTCGGGACGCAGTTGCACTTTTCCGTCCGAGGATGATGGGAGACGGTGAGTGGGGAGGTTGAGGGCCTGGTCGACGAGCCAGTCGAATCTCTCGTCGCCTTTGAGATGGAGCTTGTCGGCGGCCGCGAGCAGCGTGCCGCGCAGTTGCTGGAAGTGTTCGGCCTTCGCTTTCGGCTCCGCGACGAATCCGGCCAGCGGTCCGACGCCTTCGTGGCAGAACGCGCAGGGCGTATCGGGAAGCGCGCCGAGCATGGCGACGGTCGGACGGACCACGGAGTGATTGCCGTGGCAGACCAGGCAGGAACTGAGCTGCGTGTACTGCAGCGCCGCGCGCTTGTCGTCGTGACAGGTGCCGCATTTGCCATCGGGCGCCGCCGCGAGGAATTGATTGTGCTGCTCGAGGCCGGCGGATTTCGGACTGGCGCGGAACAGATCCTCTTCGTGCGCATGACAACTTCCGCAGACGAAGCGGATGCTGCCGATTCCGGGCGGCGCGGCGCCGTGATTGCCGTGGCAATCGTTGCAGGTCGGCGCGGTCAGGTCGCCTTTTTCGAGCAGCGCTTTCGCGTGAACGCTCTGGCTCCAGCGCGCGTACTGATCGACCGGGAGATTGCGTCCGTTTGCCTGCATCCGCTTCGGATCGGAGTGGCACTTGCTGCAGGTCCTGGCGACGTTCGTCGGATAGACCGGCGAATCGGGATTTCCTTTGCGGCGGATGTCGTGAACGGAATGGCAGTCGATGCACGTCGCTACATCGGTCACGCCGCTGCGCAGTTTCTGGCCGTGATGGCTACTCCAGTACTCGCTCACCATGTCCACGCGCGCGGCCGGATTGAAGCGATTCATGTACGCCGCGGACGAATGGCAGCGTCCGCAGAATTCGGGGATGTCCTGACGCTTCGGCGCGCCGACGTACGGATTTGGTTTGAACTTCGGATCCATCGCGCCGCCGATGTCGTCGCCGAGCTTCGGATCGGGATTCCCGCCGTGGCAATCGTGGCAGGAGAGTCCGACGGTCGAATGAACGTCGATCCCGAAGTGCCGCACCTTCGCTTTGCCAGCATCGTCGAACAGCTCGCCGCCGTGACAGTGGATGCATGACGTTTCGCGAATGATTTTCGCAGGCGGAGCGGCGATCGCGCTGACCGCGAACATCGCGATCGCCACGAACAGCAGTTTGATTCTCATCGCCCCTCCGGATTTCTGCTGCCTCGGGTGATGAAGGCCAGGAGTGAGAGCAGCAGCCCGCTGATCAGGACGACGTATAACGGTAAAAGTGATGAATAGCCCCAACACGTCATCCCGAGGGCGAACAACAGCGCAGCGACGCCGCCGATCGTCCATCCTTTGCTTCGGCCAGTCCGCTGTGCGCCGCGGTCGAGGAACGGGATTAGCACCAGCAGCAGGCCGGCCGCGCCGAAGAGCACGATCGGGATCGCTTCGTATTCGATGCCGGCGATCTCGCCGCCCGGCACGAGCTTCAGCGTCTGGAACATGAAGACGAAGTACCACTCGGGGCGGATGTTTTCGTACGCCGGCGCGAAGAGGTCTGCCTTCTCGCCGAGCTCCCACGGGAAAAGCGCGGCCAGCGCCGCGAGCACGCCGAGGGCGAAGATCCAGCCGGAGAGATCGCGCAGCGCGAAGTGCGGGAAGAACTTCATCGGCGGCCGGCGCTTCGACTCCTCGTCGCATGCGGCCGGAACGCTCATCCCTTTCACCTGCACCAGCGCGAGGTGAACGACCAGGATCACCGTCGTGATCGCGGGCAGCAGCGCCACGTGCCAGCCATAGAAACGCGACAGCGTTCCGCCGGAGACGCGGTCGCCGCCGCGGAGGAATCGCACCATCCATCCGCCGACCACCGGCACCACGCCGGCGATGTCCGTCCCCACTTTCGTGGCGAAGAACGCCAGCTGATTCCACGGCAGGAGATAGCCGGAGAATCCGAATCCCATGATCATGAACAGGAGCAGCGCGCCGCTGACCCACGTCAGCTCGCGCGGGCCGCGATACGCCTTCAGGAAAAAGACGCTGACCATGTGCGCGACGGCGAAGAACACCATCAGATTCGCCGACCACGAATGGATCGAGCGGATCAGCCAGCCGAACGGAACGACGGTCATAATGAACTCGACCGATTCGAACGCTTCGTTCGCCGACGGCCGGTAGTAGAGCATCAGCAGCACGCCGGTGCAGACCTGCACGAGGAAGAAGAACAGCGTCATCCCGCCGAGGTAGTAGAAGACGCTGTAGCGGTGAACGGGAACGGTCTTGTGCGACGCGAACTCGGTGATCGTGGAGAGGCCGAGGCGGTCGTCGAGCCAACTGCGGGCGCGGGCGAACATCGCGCTACGCCTTCGAGACGACGATCTTCGCCGGCTCGGATCCTTTCGCCACCAGGTTCACTTTGTATGCAGTGAGCGGCCGCGGCGGCGGGCCGGAGACGTTGCGTCCGTTCAGGTCGTACGCGCCGCCGTGGCAGTTGCAGAAAATCCGGCTGCGGTCTTTCTGGTATCCGACGATGCAGTCGAGGTGCGTACACGTTGCCGAAAACGCTCGATACTCACCCTCGGCTGCCTTCAACAAGATGACCGGCTCCGCGCCGAAGCGGATGATTTTGAATCCCTTCTGCGAGAAGGCCGCGTCAGAGACGTCGCCCGCTTCGACCTGATTCGTTGTCGCTTCAGGAATTCGCGGCGGGCTGGCGAAGCGCGCGATCGGATAGATGACGGCGGCGACGAGCGCGCCGAACGACGTGCCGAGGAACCAATTCAGAAACCGCCGCCGTGGGAGAGGGGCCGAACCATCCATCGATCTTCGCTCCTGTGTGACGCGGACACGGCATGAGAGCGTGCGTCACAGTGGAGCAGTGGTGCGCCGGATCACCGTCGATTGTGCGTCGCGACACAGCCACGCGACTCCCTTCGATGCTTGCCTGACACATGGACGTCACGCAGCGCCTTGACGCGATCGACGAACGATTGCGTGTGATCGAGCACCGCCTCGCGATCCACGAGCCTCCGCCGCCGGAACCCCTCCGCGTCTCCGCGCCTCCGCGTGAAAACGTCCTGGCGTTGACCGGCAAAGCGATCCTCATTCTGGGCGGAGCGCGAGCCGCGACGGAATCGACGGCGCTGAATCCGCGGATCGGTATCGCACTCGGCCTCGCCTACGCCATTGCCTGGATCGTCGCCGCCGCATTCGCCGCGAAGAAGGAACGGCGCACGCCGGCCATCGTTCAAATCGCCGCGGCCGCCGCCATCGGCTACCCGATCATCGCCGAGGCAGTCACGCGCTTCCACGTCCTCGGCGCCGTCGGCGCCGCGATACTCCTTGCCGCGTTCAGCCTGGCGATGTTGATCGTCGCGCGTGCGTTCGCGCTGCAGACGCCGGCATGGATCGCCGTCGCCGGCGCGACGATCGTCGCACTCATCCTCGCGTACGCGACCAAAGAGCTGATCCCATTCGCGCTCGAGTTGACGTTCGCCGGCGTGGCCGCGTTCGTCCTTTCGCTGAATTACGTCGGCTGGCTGCTGGCCATCGAGAGCGATCTCTTTGCGATCTTCCTCGTCGCCGCCGCTCTGCTTGATGAAACGAAAGAAAACCGCTCCGCGCTCGTCATCACGCTGCTCGTCTTTGCCGTGGCGTGGATGACGGTGACGATGCGCGCCAATCCGCAGACCGCGATCGCGTCACTGATCGGAATCGGCGCCGCGGCCGCGCTGGTGCTGCCGCCGACGATGATGACGACGCTCTTCGCGTCCGCTGCCGTCGTCGCCGCCGAGCTCGCGCGCCGCAAGGCGTGGCGCGCGTTCGCGGTGCAAAGCGCAATCTGGGGCGTAGCGGCCGCCGTCGCCGGCGGACTTTTCCCTTTCATTGCCGCCGTGCTCCTCGGCGAGAAAACAGCGATCCCGATGTTCGCGATGCTCGCCGCAGCGTTCTGCCTGATCGCCTTCGCCCGTCTCGATTTCGCGCGCCTGCCGTTGCTGGCCATGCCGGCCTGCGCCACCGCCGCCGTGGCCATGCACGTGACCGGCGGCGCGGCCGTGGTGCGGACGATCGTCCTCGCCGCTGCCGCCGTCGCATTGGCCTTCATCGCGCGTCGCTGGAACATCGCCGAGGCGTGGCAGCTCGCCGTCGTCACGCTCGTCCTGACCGGCGTGCAGGTGATCGCGCAGGAGTTGCGCAGCGGTGCACCGGCCATCATGTTCGTCGCGCTCGCCATCTACGGCAGCGCGATGCTGGCCATCGCGCGCCTGCGCAACGCGGCAACCGCGTAGTGCGGGCGTCCCCGCCTGCATCCGTTGGGCGTCTCGCCCAACGGTGGTGTCCGTGAATTAGCGCGTTCTGCGATTGAATCCTAGAACCCCCGTCGGGCGAGACGCCCGACGGATGCAGCCGAGACGGCCGCACTACGCTTCTACTTCAGCGTGCGAATGAAGCCGATCACCGCTTTGATGTCGGCCGCCGCCAGTTTGCTCGCCGGCATCTTGCCCTTGCCGTCCATGAGCACTTTCGTGATCTCGGCGTCGCTCATCTTCTGCACCTCGGCAGAACGGAGATCGCGCACCTTCAGGCTCTTGCCGACCGGCGTCTGGCCGCTGCCGTCGGGACCGTGGCACGGCGCGCATTTGGTCTTGTAGATCGCCGCGCCGTCGGCGAAAGCCGCCATCGGCAGGGCCGCGGCGAGCAACAGGGAACAGGCAAGAGTCTTCTTCGTCATCATTCGTCCTTTTTTCTGCATATTAACGTTCACGCCCTTTGTGAATTGCAAGGCCTGCCGCCTGCCATGCGTCGAATCCGCCGGCGAGCGCCGAGGCTGGGATGCCGCCGTTGTTCATGATGAGCGCCGCACGGGCGCTCGATTCCTCGTTCGGTCACGTGCAGTACGCCACGATCGGTTTCCCGCGCGGCAGGTACGGCAACTCCGATTCGACATACGAAACGGGGATGTGCATCGCGCCGGCGATGTGCGAGGCCGTGTACGAATCGATGTCGCGCACGTCCATCACCACCACTTCGCCGCGGTCCATCTTCTCGCGCAGCGTGGCCACGGAAATCCGCGGCACGGACTCGAGCGACGTCATCGTCGTCACGGTCGTTGTCGCGGCGGGCGTCGCAGTCTTGCCGCCGCGCATGGCCATCACGCCGGCAAACATCAGCGACGAAAGACCAACGACAGCAACGCCGATCGCAATCTTGTTCATGGCAGGCTCCGAGGTTGTACGACGATGTGGTCTTCGACGCGCGCGATTCCGCGGCGGCGCGAGGCCAGCTCGATGAGGGCGTCGCGTTCCGCGCACGATGCCACCTGGCCGTAGACGGCCATGGTCATGCCGAACACTTCCACCTTCAGCTCGCGCACGGCCAGCGCCGCGCGGCGCCGCACCGCGGCCTCGAATGCTTCCGCGGCGCCGACGCCGTTCACGGGCGGAATCACAGCGATGTTGTTCGTGACGCCGCGGACTCCCGCCACGTCGCGCACGGCATCCTCGGCACATCGCTTCTGAACGTCCGAGGCCACCACGCCGTCGAGAGTGAGCCAGCCGTCGCGGACCGTTACGCGCGGTAACGGATCGCGAAGCGACGTATGGTTCTGCAGGATTTCCGACGTCAGCCGCTCCAGACCTGCGTCCGTTCGGCAGGCTCCGATCGGCAGCCGCACTTCGAGATCGTTCTTCACATCGACGACGCCGCGGATCTCGCGCGCGATTTTTTCCGCGCAGCACTTCACCGAGTAGCTTTGGACGACGCCTTTCAGCGTGACGGTGCTGCCGTCCGCGGAGACGACGATTCTCTCCGCATCGATGCGTGGATCCCACCGCAACTCCTCGGTGACGGATCGCACCAGATCGTCCATAGCAAACCAGAGTACGTGTCCGCCGCCCGCAGGAGGAACGGCCGCGATCACGAACTCGTGTGACGCGCGTCGCAGCTCCGTCACACCGGCTACCACTCGGCGCCCCACATGCTCACCGTCTCTTCGCGGGCTCCGTGCTGAAGATCGACCTCGGCATCGGGAATCACGGAGCGGATGATTCGCATCAACTCCTCGGCCCGTTCGTCGTCGTAGATGACGAGGAACACGCGTCGCACGGCCGTGGCCTGATCGCGAAGCGTCTCCGCCATCGCGCGAACGGAATCCTCGAAACGGAAGCGCGCGTGGCCCGTTCCGAAAACCGGCAGGGCGATGCTCTCGCATCCAGCCGTATCGGCAAGCATGAGCGCGTTCTTCACGCACTCGCGGATGATGCCGGCGGACGATCGATGTCCCGCATCGCTGGCGACGCAATGGATGATCATCTTCACCGGCAGCTCGCCCGCGCCGGTCTGATGCGCCGAACCGGCCGGCAACGTGCGGCCCGACCGTCGCCACTCCGCATCGACGATCGCCTTGCACTCGCGAAGAATTTCGTATCCGCCGCGTCCGCGAATGGCGCCGCCCGTGCCCATCGCCAGCGACAGCCGCGGATTCGTCGACGTACACAACGCCTCGGCGTGCACGTCGCAAATGTCGCCGGCGAACACGGAGATTTTCATGTGCGCCGTCCCGTCGGAGCGCCGGCGGCCCGCCGGCTGGACCGCCAGCGGCTCGCTGGCGCGTACCGAAATCCGTGCCGCCGAGCCGGCGGCGGTACAGCCGTCGAGCCGACGGCGCTACGAGGCTTCGTCCTCCTAGCCATTGGTCATCGAGCTCAGATACGAGTACATCTTCCAGCGCGCATCGACGTCGTGCTGCGCGGCGGCGATGTCCGCGGCCGACAGATCGTGGAAGCGGTTCTCCGATTTCAAAAACTCGCCGACGGGATGCTTCAGCGCGCGCGAATCGAGTTGCAGCGCGTTTTCGCCGTTTCTCGCGCGATCGGGATTAAAGCGGTAAAGCAGCCACTGCCCGGCCTCGACGATCGCCTTCTGATGCTGCAGCGCCGTTCCCATGTCCATGCCGTGCGCGATGCAGTGGCTGTACGCGATGATCAGCGACGGCCCGTCGTACGCCTCGGCTTCGATGAACGTGCGCAGCGTGTGCTCGTCGCGCGCGCCCATGGCCACGCTGGCCACGTACGCATTGCCGTACGTCATCGCCATCAATCCGAGGTCTTTCTTCGCTGAGGGCTTGCCGGCGGCGGCGAAGCGCGCCGTGGCGCTGCGCGGCGTGGCCTTCGACATCTGCCCGCCGGTATTCGAATAGACCTCGGTGTCGAGCACGAGAATGTTCACGTTGCGGCCACTGGCGAGAACGTGATCGAGGCCGCCGAAGCCGATGTCGTACGCCCATCCGTCGCCGCCGACGATCCAGACCGATTTCTTGACCAGCGAATCGGCGATGGCCAGAAGCTGCTGCTCGTCGGTCGGATCGAGCTTGTGCATGCGCGTCGATAGCTCGACGCGGCGCAGACGAACCTTCAGCATCTCGACGCGTTGCCGTTGCTCGAAGATCTCCGCCTCGGTGACCTGCGGACAATCGATGATGGCTCGGCAGAGGTTCTCGCCGATCGCCGTTCCGAGACGCTCGAGCAGTTCGATCGCGAACTGACGTTGCTTGTCGAGCGAAAGCCGGAAGCCGAGGCCGAATTCGGCGTTGTCCTCGAAGAGGGAGTTCGCCCAGGCCGGACCGCGTCCTTCCGCATTCTTCGACCACGGCGTCGTCGGCAGATTGCCGCCGAAAATCGACGAACAACCGGTCGCGTTCGCGACCACGGCGCGGTCGCCGAAGAGCTGCGTCATCAACTTCAGGTAGGGAGTCTCGCCGCAGCCGGAGCACGCGCCGGAGAATTCGAAGAGCGGCTCCTGCAACTGTTGCTGGCGGATCAATCCCGCGTTGATTTCGCGACGGTCGCGCTGCGGCAGTTTCAGGAAGAAGTCCCAGTTCGCGCGCTCGGCGTCGAGCAGCGGCTGCTGCGGCGCCATCTCCAGCGCCTGATTCTCAGGATTGACTTTGCTGCGCGCCGGACAGACGTCGACGCAGATCTTGCAGCCGGTGCAATCCTCGGGCGCCACCTGGATCGTGTAGACCAGCCCTGCCCAATCCTTGTGCATCGGCTTGAGCGATTTGAACGTCGGCGGCGCGTCGGCCAGCAGCGCGGGATCGTAGGCCTTGATGCGAATGGCCGCGTGCGGGCAGACCATCGCGCACTTGCCGCACTGGATGCAGGCCGCCGTTTCCCACGCCGGGATCTCCTGCGCCAGATTGCGCTTCTCGTACTGCGCGGTAGCGGTGGGGAAGGTGCCGTCGCACGGCATGGCGCTGACCGGCAGCGCGTCGCCGCGGCCGCCGATGATTTCGAAGAGAACGTCGCGCACGAATTTCGGCGCGTTCGGCGTCCCATGCGCCTCCGCCGTCACCGGCTCGTTCGTGACGGCGATCTCGCGCAGATTCGCCAGCGTGGCGTCGATCGCCTGCAGGTTTTTCTGCACCACCGCCTCGCCCTTGCGCGCGTACGTCTTGCGCACCGCGGAGCAGATAGCGTCGAGCGCCTCGTCGAACGGCAGCACTTTCGCGCAGGCGAAGAAGGCCACCTGCATGATCGTGTTGATGCGGTTGCCCATGCCCGATTCGCGCGCCACACGCGTGGCGTCGATGACGAAGAGCTTCGCGTTCTTCGCCGCCAGCCCCGCGCGAATGTGCGCCGGCAATTGATCGAACGAATCGATCGGAGCGTTGAGCAGGAACGTCCCGCCGTGCGCAAGATTTTTCAGGACGTCGTTGTGCTGCATCAGCGACATCTGGTGGCAGGCCACGAACTGCGCATGTTCGATGAGATACGGCGCGCGGATCGGCGCCGGCCCGAAACGAAGGTGCGACACCGTCACCGCGCCCGCTTTCTTCGAGTCGTAAACGAAATAGCCCTGCGCGTAGCGGCCCGTGTCGCCGATGATCTTGCAGCTGTTCTTGTTGGCGCCGACCGTTCCGTCGGATCCGAGGCCGTAGAACATGGCGCGGACTACGTCGTCGGTCTCGACGGTGAACGACGGATCGAAATCGATGCTGAGATTCGTGACGTCGTCGTGAATGCCGACGGTGAAGTGACGTCGCGGACGCTCGTTCTTCAGATCGTCGAACACGCCCTTGGCCATGGCCGGCGTGAATTCCTTCGACGACAGTCCGAACCGTCCGCCGGTCACGACCGGCACGTCGCGGTCCGCTTCGCGCAGCGCGGTGACGACGTCGAGATAAAGCGGCTCGCCGGCGCTGCCCGATTCCTTCGATCGATCGAGCACGGCAATCGCACGCACGGTGGGCGGCAGCGCATTCGCGAAGCGTTCGACGTCGAAGGGACGGAAGAGCCGGACGTTGACCACGCCGACCTTCTCGCCGCGCGCGCGCAATGCTTCGACCGTCTCGCCGATCGTCTCGCACGCCGATCCCATGGCCACGATCACCCGCTCCGCGTCGGGCGCGCCGCGATACTCGTATGGCGCGTACGAGCGGCCGGCGCGCTTGGCGAAGCGCTCCATCGTCTCGGCCACGATGCCGGCGCAATCGCGGTAGAACGGATTGGCCCGCTCGCGCGACTGGAAGAAAACGTCCGGATTCTGCGCCGTACCGCGCATGACCGGATGGTCGGGCGTCAGCGCGCGCGAACGGTGGTCGAAGACGAGCTCCAGGTCGATCATCGCGCGCATCTGGGCGTCGGTGAGCAGCGTGACTTTTGCGATCTCGTGCGACGTCCGGAATCCGTCGAAGAAATGGAGGAAGGGGATGCGCGACTCCAGCGCCGCCGCCTGCGCGATCAGCGCGAAATCGTGCGCCTCTTGCACGCTCGACGAGCAGAACATGGCCCATCCCGTTCCGCGCGCGGCCATGACGTCGCTGTGATCGCCGAAGATCGACAGCGCATGCGTGGCCAGCGAGCGCGCCGCGACGTGAAAGACCGCGGGCGTTAATTCGCCGGCGATCTTGTACATGTTCGGGATCATCAGCAGCAGCCCCTGCGACGCGGTGAAGGTGGTGGCCAGCGATCCGGTCTGCAGCGCGCCGTGAACCGCGCCGGCCGCTCCCGCTTCGCTCTCCATTTCCACCACGGACGGCACGGTGCCCCAGAGATTCGGCCGCTTCTGCGCCGCCCAGTCGTCCGCCCACTCGCCCATGTTCGACGCCGGCGTGATCGGATAGATCGCGATCACTTCGTTCAGCGCATACGCGACGCGCGCGGCGGCTTCGTTGCCGTCGATCATCGCTTCGGCAATGGCTTCCGGCGCTTTCTCGATCTGCGGTTTGACGGTTGACGATGCGGGAGCCTCGGCAAGGATTGTCATGAAAATGAAGATACCGGCGGCCCAACCATCGACTGATGACGCACGTCATCCGGCGAGGTGACGGACGTCACCCGATCGCCAGCGCGCGCATGTCGTCGTACACGGCGTTGACGTCCGTGCTGAGCATGCGCAGGACGCTCAGCCAGATGGCCGGCGTCTTCTCCAGCGACCGCAGAAACTCTTCGCGCTCGACGAATCCGATCTCGCACTCCGTCCGCGCAACGGCCGAACAGTCGTGCGGATGCTGCATGACCACGGAGCTCAACCCGAGGATCCGCCCCGGATTGACGACCCGCAACGGCTTCGGCTCTCCCTCGCGCGGCGCAAACGTCAGCTCGACGTCGCCCGCATGAAGGACATACACGCCGGCCGGCACCTCGCCCTCGATGAACAACGTCTCTCCGGCGGCCCGATGCTCGATCCGTTCTTTCAGGCGCGTTTCCGTCAGTGTGGTCGTTTGCACGCGACGACGGTACGGCGGTGCTCCGCGTTCCACTGTGATGATCGCTACACGTGATTGTGAGGCGCGACAAAAAAAGACCGGCATTTGTGGAAAAGCCGCCAGCGCTGACGCACTCCCTCTATACGAACGGCAACCAGATCCACTGCCGAGGTCTTTTTACCGAGGTTTCCAGGCCGGGATCAGCAACCGGCGATGAACCCCAATGCGTAGGGCACTCTTTGCAGAGAGAGGGCGCCACGTAACGTCCGCGGTCCGAAAAAGAAGAGGAGAACACAATGTCGTCCAATCGCTCGTGGTGTGCTCGTTTGTTCGCGGTAATCACTCTCACCGTCGCCGTTTCGGCGATTCCGTCGTTCGCGGCAGCGCCGCTCCCCGGTGCAATCTTCACCACGGACGCGTCCTGCAGCGGCGTGGACCTGAACATCTACGCGTCGAAGCTGGATGTCTTCGTCAACGGCGGACCGGCCCATCCCGGCGCGGCCAACCTTCCCGCCGGGTCGTACTTCCTGCGGGTCACGGAGCCGAACGGCGCGCTCCTCGGCAATCCACCGCGCGACGGAAGCGGCAATCCGGTGGCCATGGTGACGGTGGGCAGCAACGGATTCGCGCAGTGCTACAACCTGTCGGCCAGCGTGGTGAAGCAGTCTGACGGCAGCGTCGGCTACGACGACACCACGAATGCCGGCGGCGAGTACAAAGTGTGGATCAGTACCACCGCGGATTTCAGCAACAACTCCACAAAAACCGACAACTTCAAAGTCCGCAGCGACGCCAGCACGCCCGGCCACCTGCATATCGTCAAGTTCTACGACGCGAACGCGAACGGCCGCTACGACAGCGGCGAGCCGCTCATCACCGGTTGGCAGGTCGCCGTGGCCGATCAGGAGATCAACTGGTTCGATCACAGCTGGGTCGATTACATCCGTTCAACGCCCGTCGATCTGCAGGGCGATGCCGGCACCTATCACGCCAGCGAAGCGACGGCGAACGAGGCGAACTGGCGATTCATCGCGGCGACCGATGCGGATGGGAACATGGTCACCACGAATCATGTCGACTCTTCGATCGCCAGCGGCGATGACAAGACCATTCGCTTCGGAAATCTCTGCATCGGCGCCGGCGGTGGATTGACGCTCGGCTACTGGTCGAACAAGAACGGCCAGGCGGCGTTCAACAACATCCCGAACGCTCTCGGCGTGCTCGGCGGGCTGAATCTCCGCAATGCCGCGGGAACGAATTTCGATCCGGCCACCTACAAACAGGTCCATGACTGGCTGCTCAACGGCACCGCGGTGAACATGGCCTACATGCTCTCGGTGCAGATGACTGCGATGACGCTGAACGTCGGATCGGGCGGCGTCAACGCATCGAGTCTGATCTACGCGCCGGGGACGAACAGCGCGAATCCGTTCGGCTACGCCTCGGTCGGCGCGATCCTCGCCGAAGCCAATGCGAGCCTGGGCGCTAACGGTTCGACGACGGCTGGCCCGGAGCGCACGCACCAGGAAGCGCTCAAGAACGCGCTCGATGCCGCCAACAACAATCTGAACTTCGTCCAGACCGCGCCCTGCACCTTCTCATTCGCGCAGTAAAAACACCCGCGATGAAAACGATTCAGCCGGCCCGATGAGGGCCGGCTGAATTTTTGTGACCGGTGACGTCCCCGATTGCGCCGACTGCCAGCCCGAGGAGCCCTGCGCCGTGCATGCGGTGATTTAAGGTGCCGCACTGCATCTTGCCAAAGCACAGACAAGAGTGTCTGTGCCACACCGGCATTCGCACACATCAGCGTTCGTTCGATACGGCAGGATCAATGTGGCACAGACACTCCTGTCTGTGCTGCTGAATGCTCGGGACGACTGAGAACAAAAAGGGGAGGGCCGAAGCCCTCCCCTTTCGATTGCGGAGTGAATGCGATCTACGGCGTCGTGACGACGGCGTCGTCGATGTAGACGTCGTTGCCGAAGACGCTGATGCCGAGGAAGCCGAGTTGGACGGTGGTGCCTTTGTAGGCGGTCAGGTCGATCGTGTGCTGTTTCCAGCCGGTCGTACCGTCGTAGCGGTTGATGGCGGTGCCGACGTTGGCCCACGTTCCGGTGGTCGAGGCCTGCACCTGCACGCGGTCGGCGTCGGATGAGTAGCCGGTGTCGTGGTAGACCCAGAACTTCAGCGTGGCCGTGGTGGCCGTGCTGGGGATGGCGAAGCCGGTGGTCTGGTAGATCCGCGTCTGCGAGCCGCTGGCGGAATCGTAGGAGTTGAAGCGCGCCAGGTCGCTGCCGCCGTGCGGCGAGACGGCCGGATGCGTGCCGGCGGTGACGATGGTCCATGCGCCGGCGGTGCCGGAGACTTGCGCGGTGGCCCAGCCGGTCATGCTTTCGAATCCGTTCGAGAAGAGCGTCGTCGGGCCGCTGCATGTCGCGGTGAAGTTGTTGCCGGTCACGTTCGCGCCGGCCACGGTGACCGAGAGACTGGCCGGCGAGAACGTGCAGCCGCTCTTGCTCGGCGTCACGGTGTAGGTTCCGTTGGCCAGGCCGCTGATGACGTAATTGTTTGACGCGTCGCTGGTCGCGCCTTGCGATCCCGCGGTGACGGTCGCGCCCGAAATGCCGGCGCTGCCGGAGATCGAGTAGGTGGCCACGGGCATCGTCACGGTCGCGGTGATGGTGAAGTTGCCGGCGGCGTAACCGTTCACGCCGAACCACCAGGTGCCGGAGGACGGGTTAGCCTGCGAGCAGGTCTCGTTGCCGGACGAGGTGTACGGCCGGCAGATGTAGGCCGTCGACGTCGGCTTGGCGTTGAACTGCGTGTAGAGATCGACGTCGGCCGTCGCGCTCGACGTGGCGACGGTCAGGTTGGTCGCGCCGGCGGGGACGGTGATGTAGTAGTACTTCCACGCATTCAGCGCCACGCTCTGGCCGGTCGCCGCGACGCCGCTGGTGAGCTGCGTGTCGCCGGTGCCGCACGTGGCGGTGAAATTGACGCCGGTCACGTTGGACGACGTGACGGTGACGGAGCTGGAGACGGGCGAGAAGGTGCAGCCCGACTTGCTCGGCGTCACGGTGTAGGTGCCGGCCACGAATCCCGACATCGAATAGTTGCTCGACGCGTCGCTGGTGGCGGACGACGATCCCGCGGTGACGGTGGCGCCGGTGGTGCCGGCGTTGCCGCTGATCGAGAACGTCGGCGCCGTGCAGGAGGCGGTGAAGTTGACGCCGGTGACGTTGGCCGAGGTGATGGTGACGGAGCTCGAGGTGGGGGAGAAGGTGCAGCCTGACTTGCTCGGCGTCACGGTGTAGGTGCCCGCGGCGAGGTTGGCGATCGTGTAGTTGCTCGACGCGTCGCTGGTGGCCGAGCCGCCGCTCGTGGAGAGCGTCGCGCCGGTCGTTCCGGCGTTGCCGGAGATCGAGAACGTCGCGGTCGTCGACGTCGTCACCTTCGCCGTCCAGATCTCTTCCTTGGCGTTGTTGCGGCGATCGGTCCAGGAGGGGAAGAAGGCGTTCGCGTAGCCGGAGAGGCTGTTGTAGTCGCCGAACTGGTTGCCGGAATCGGCGCCGGTGACCGTCTCGTCGGTCATGGCCGTGGTCACCTTGACCGCGGCCTGCCAGGTGGCGCCGCCGTCGGTCGAGAGCTGGTAGTAGACGTCGACCTTCTTGCGGCCGGCGTCGGCCACCGTGTCGTAGTAGATGGCCCCGATGTTTCCGTTCGTCTCGTCGACGGCCAGGAACGGATTGAACTGGTCATTCAGTCCGCTCTGATTGTTCAACTTGATCGCAGCGCTCCAGGTGGCGCCGCCGTCGGTGGAGCGGGTGAACCAGATGCGCGTTTTGCACGTGGAGGTGACGCTGGATCCGGGCTCGCTGGTGGTGCTGGCGCAGCCCGAGTCGCCGGAGAGGTCGGTCCAGACGGCGTAGACGTTGTTGGTCGTGCCGTTCTTGTACGCGCCGCCGGAAACGTAGACCAGCGCACGGCGGCTGTTGAACGACGGGACGCCGATGTCGTAGCCGCGGAATGTGGTGCGGATCTTCACCGGCGTGCCGTAGCTCGCGCCGCCGTTGGTCGACTTGACCACGAAGATGCCGCGCGAGCCGGTGTCGGGGAAGAATCCGAAGACGTCGCCGGCGGAGTTGGTCTTGACGTCGGCGCCGATGCAGGTGCCGGTGGCCTGTCCGTCGCTGACCTGGATCGGCGTTCCCCATCCCGTCGACGTGCGGCGGTTCATGAAGGCGGGATTGCCGTTATGCCAGATGACGTAGTTGTTGTTCGCGAATGCCGAGGTCGAGCTGTGGTCGATCCACTGCATCTGCTTGTCGGTGTTCGTCTGCGTGCCGGAGATGGTTCCGTCGAAGGTCCACGTCGCGCCGCCGTTGGTCGACTTGTACGACTGGACTTTGAGGACGGTCTGGCCGGAGTTGATGCCCATCGTGGTCGACCACGCGGTGCCGTCGGAGCTCCAGTCGACCGTCGGATCGGAATGGAAGGCGTCGCCGCTGGCCAGCGGAAGGTTCGACTGCCCCCACGTCACGCCGCCGTCGGTCGAGTAGTACTCGCCCTGCATACCCGAGCCGCCGATGTTGTTCGAGGCGGCGATGATTTTCAGCGGATTCCAGTAGTTGATGCGGATGTCCGACTCGCTGCGCGAAACGGTCTGCGCGCCCGAGGTGCGGACGTTCGTTCCGGCGGTCGCGCCGAGGGCGGTGATCCGTCCGAAGCGCCGCGTGGCCGATCCCATCGCCTCATCGTCGGCATCGGCGTCGAGATCCTGAAAGTTGCGCCCCGGCGCCATGGTGGCGTTCGGATTTCCCGGCTTGAGGTCCTGGTGCGTGACCATCCACTCCAGGATTTCCTTCAGAACCAGCGGATACCCGCCCGTCGGATCGTTGTCGTTGTCGTAGTTGGCTTCCGGATGCCCGTTGCGCCAGTACACCTTGAGCCAGGGCGGCACGATCGTGTCGTCCTTGTCTCTGTCTTTGAGCTTGCTGAAGTCCTGATTCTTCTTGATCAGTTTTTCGAGCTCGCTGCCGGGGATGGCGTGCGCATTCTTGAGCTGTTCATCGAGCGACGGAAACTTCTTCGTCTGCCCGGGAGGAGTGATGGGCTGGGCATAGATGGATGCAGCGAAAAACAGGGCGACCAGGACGAGAGAGATTCTCTTCATTACTTTCCCTTCGTAAAACGTCAATTTTCCGGGGGGTCGAAGGGCTCAGCTAGATCAAGATCGGTGCCGCACGAAAAGGGCCTCGAATCGAGCTTTTTGGCAGCTTTGTTGACCCTGAAGGGAGGAAATGGCCGGTCACGGCTTGAGCCGTGAGGCAGAGGTTGACCCACAGCGCGGCGTAGCCGCAACCAAAAGCATCTTTCCGATCGAGAGTCCCTCTCCCCGAGTTTCTTCCGGGGAGAGGGAGACACGCAGCGAAGCGGAGTGCGGGTGAGGGGCGGCGCCTGAAACCGCAGGTCGCGCAAGCTCGCCCCCTCATCCGCCTTCGGCACCTTCTCCCCCGGCAAAAAGACGCCGGGGGAGAAGGAACTCTCGATGGAACGAACGCGCGAGAACCGTCAAAGAAAATCTTCGCGGCGCGCGCAGAATCTATGGGTTAGTAGTACAAAGGAGGGGCCGCGCGGTCGACCTGACGAGCGAAGATCACCCCTCGGCTCGCACTGTTGCCGACGGCCATTGCCCGAGAAAGATGGTCATGCGGTCGCCGTTGAAATTCGTATCCGCGAATAGGCCGGCGGCGCCGCGGTCGAGGTCGACCTTACGCCAGGAAAATCCGGACAGACACTCATTGAGGTTGATGCTCATGAGGTTGACCGATTCGGTCTTTCCGGTTCCCACGAGATCGACGCATCGCCCGCAAAAGCCCGCGTCTGGCGGCGCCATCCCGTCCATCAGCGTCATTACCGTGCCGACCGGCAGGTTGAAGGCAATGAAGGTGGCCCGGTCCCGCATCGGTGTGCCGTCGAACAGATGCCGTACGCTCTCGGCGTAGTCGGCCGTGCGCAGCGTCGCGCGTTCCGTGCGCCAGTTGTCGTCGGCAAACAGCGAAACGGTGCCGCTGGGGAGCGTCGGCGGTGGGAAGAGAGGGGCCGGAAGCCTGCTGAGAAAATAGATATTCGACATGACCGTGTCCTCCCTCGCGCTGCGTCGCTTCGAAGGCTGCAATCGCCGTCGTTGCGTTCCGCCAATCAGAGAGAGCGACGGGCGTAATCGTTTTTCCGGTCCCTATCAAGAAAAACCGAAATCGGATGGATGGACTCGGTGCACTGGCGGTCAATACTGCAAAGTTGTCATAGTAGTGCTAATCAAAACCGTCAAACCGGGGCACGGGCCGGGGGTATTTTGACCCCACACCGGCGCGATTATGCCGCCCGCCGGCGTCCTGATCGTAATGTCCTGGAACGTAACGCTTCTGCTTGCGGGATATTGTTTGACACAGTCCGCGACGTGGTACGCCTCGAACGCGCCTCCGTAGAAGTTGAGTGGCGGAGAGTTGAGGTTGTCCACCCTCAGGGTCGTTTCCTCACCCGTTCTGGAATTGGTGGTCGTAATGCGCCAGCTGTACACCGCGCCGTCAAACGTCTTGTCCATCGATGCCACGATCGTATCGTTGGGATCCACAATGATCGGCTCCGAGTAAAACGACCAGCCATTACAGTTCAAAAGCCAACTTGCGATGGTCCAGTGATTTCCGCCGAAGGTCCCGTTGTCGCCGTATTGGAGCACCGGCTGCACAATCGAGTTGTTGGCGAGCTGTACACCTGAAAAAAAATAGAGCAGCGCGCCCGGCTCGGAGGGAAGCGCAGGTACATTGAAGGTTGCAGTCATCGATCCTACTTCGCCGGTAGGTGGCCAGTTCGAAAACTCGATCCAACCCCCGTCGGTTGCTTCACAAGAGCCTCCGGAAGCACACGGTGGCAGCGGCGGAGCAGAGGTTCCATCCGCGCGGGTGATGACCAGGCTCTTGAAATCGACCCGTTCCCCTGGCGCTAACATTTGAAAGCATGTCGGAGACTGATTACCCTTACTCGGTACGACAGAATTGCCCGATGACATCGAATCCCTCCCCACAGCGGTAGCACACCGTAATCGCGCTGATGATGGCGATGAGAACACCCTGACGAATCGCATTCATAACCATGGCTCCTCTATGGATAGCGGCTGTCCGAGCATGATTGGTCCAGGGGCACTGGTCCCTGGGAGAAGACGGCATTGTAGAGTGCGTCAATCGTCAGCTCTCTCGATAAAATGCCCTCGGCCAAGCCTGAAAGTTCAATCGCCTCTGGTCCCTGCCCTGGGATAGGGGCGAAGCGCGACGCAGGCGTCAGCGCGACCATAGGAGACGACTGGATGATCCAACCCAGCGCTTGCAGTCTGTTTCCCAATAGCTCCAGCGTCAGCGGATTCAGCCGGTTACCCATGCCTGGAGTATTCCTCGCGATAGCCTTGGGAATGCCGCCTTCGGCCACTAGATAGTTCAGCAGGAATTCGATCGCAGCGTCGTCTGTAAAGCTGGCAACATCGATGTTGGATACGTACAGCTCTCCGTTCGGGAGCGGCCATTGATAAATATTGTCGCGCAATTCGAGAAATGGATAATCCGCGAGTGTCAACGGCGAATCATCGAAAGGAGTAATCTTGAGCCGCGGAACATCGTCCTCAATTTCGATAACGACCTGCGTCGATAACGAATCGGTCGGCACATTCTTGTCGCCCAGCACGGTGGCGGTCCCGGAATACAGGTCGAAATAGCCGGACGCGTTTCCTTTCTGTACCACTTCCCTGGAAATTTTGATCTCTGGGGCGTACTCCCTGAGGGAATAGCCGTCTTCAGGCGGCGGCGGCGTAAAGGGGGCCTGCGCCGGATTGGCCACCTGCATATGAAGCCCGAGAAGCGGGATCCAGTGGCTGCCGTCCGCATTTACGTCCTTGGCGTCGGAGATGACTGCGAGGTGGGGCATGAGATAGTAGCCAAGTAGCTGCGGATAGATCTCGGCTCCTCCCTCGATCTGATGCCGCCGAACGAAGCCGACATTGACTCCCAACGTGTCGGGAATCACTGACCGCATCGGTATTTTGGGCATGATGCTACCAAATGGAATGCAGTCGTAGAAATGAGTCATGATGCCGGAGAACCTGATTGTCAATTGGCCCATTACAGTGACTCCTTCGTGTGAAGCGGCGTTGAGATGCGCCTGGTCAGTAGTGCCACGGCGCGCCAGGCGCGGTGGCCGTCTCCTGTTTTGTCCAAATGAATGGCGTCCTGTTGTATGGCCCGGAGCGCCTCGGCTGGCCGCACGCCGGAGGCGAGTTGGCGGTGCAGCGCACCGAAGAGACGCCGGGCGTCGTGATCGGCGATGGGAGTCAAAGTGCCGATCACGTCGCTCGCGCCCGCGGCCGAGAACGCCGCGCCCAGGCTGAGCGCGCGGGTAGCCGTGGAAGCAGGAGGGCGGAGTGTTTCGCAGGCGGCGAGCACAATCACTCCTCTCCGCACCAGGGCCGAGGAGAGGATGGTGCTCCACGACACTCGCTCCAGCGTTCCTGACGGGCCGACGAACAACAGCGCCTGCTCGCCGCCGCCCGGTTGGCGCTCGGTGTGTCCTGCGATGTGCACGACGTCCGCGGCGGCGGCGGTCGTTCGGAGCTGCGCGAACGTCGCAGCAGCGGCAGGAATCGATGTTGAGCGCGTGTAGAGTCCGGCCACGTCGCGAACCTCGTCCTCCGCTTCCGGGAGCCGCATCGACTCGGATCCGCCGCTCGGCAGCGCGATCGCAACGAGTGCGGGAGCAGATGCGTGCGCATCGTCGGGCTGCAGCGAGCCGGCGCTCGACGCGGTCGACACCGCAAATCGCTCGATGAGGAAACGCCGGCGCGTGGAGTCGTAGAGCGCCGCGAACGGCAGGGTGACCAGCCGCTGGTCTGCCACGATGACCACCTCGCGCGCGCGATCAAGAAGTGCGTCCGCGGGGCGGATCAATTGCTCGTAGAGCTTCGCCGCGGCGGCGGTGCCCGACTCAGAAAGGCTTTCCTCGGCCAGCGCCGTCAGCGTGTCTGTCGCGGCCGGACGCCTGATGACGACGGAATCATTCTCCGCGATGGCGAAGGTGACCACCTCGTCGGACAGCACGACGATTTCGAGCACCGTCGTGCCGGTGCCGGCCAGGCGATGCTGCAGTTCACGAATCGTGACCGGCGTTCCATGCGACCGTTCGGCGAACGCAAAGGCGCCGGCGTTGTCGCCGCGGTCGAGGCTGAGTCGGACGGCGTCGGTAAACAGGCCATGCTCCGCGTCGAGAATGCCCCATCCCGCGGCTCCCGGCATCTCCGCAGGATGGCTCTCCACGATGGTCATGCCGCGATCGAGATCGTGCAGGGCCGCTGAGATATTGCCGGTCCGCGCGGAGCAGCGCGAGCGGAGGAGCAGCGGATCGAGAAGCCCGCTGGCCAGACCATGCGCGGTGTAGAAATCGATCGCCCGCGTCAGCGGCTCGGCCGCCGCGCGAGGATTCGACTCCGCCACGGCCGCTCCTTTGGCGACGTCGACCTGCGCGATCCAACCGGCCCGCAGGTCGCTGTCGGCCACTGCGTTCGCGACCCCCTCGGCCTCCCGCGCCGTCCGCACAGCTCCGGCGGTATCGCCGCTCATCGACTCCAGCAGCGCGCGGCTGACCAATCCTTTGATCGCGAACTGCGGCCGCGCACCACTGCGCGCGATCGACGTTGCCAGCGCCGAAAGCGAAAGCGCCGCGTCGCGGTGGCCCACGGCCAGCTCGGCATGCGTCGCCACTGCGATGCTCGTGACCAGCGTCTCCGGCTCGCCGTCGGCGCTGAGCGCAGCAAAGGACTGCATGCGCGCGAGCCATGCATCGTCGTCGCGATCGATGGAGCGGTAGGCATACGCCAGCATCGTCTCGGTGAATGCTTCGCTGGCGCGCTCGCCGCAGCGGCGGAACATCGCCGCCCCCTCGGCCAGCACGGTAATGGCGTGGTTCCAGTCGTTCTCACCGCCCAACGCCCGCCCCAGCTCCCACCGCGCGTGACCGCCGAGACTGATGTAGTCGGGATGCGCATTGACCGCCGCCAGGACGCCCTCGAGGTCGGCGTGCGCGGCAGGGTCGTTCCCCACCAAGCGCGCGCTGGCGGCGTAGTAGCGGGCCTGCAGAGACATCGGATCGTGCGCAGCCTCGAACGCCTCTGCTGCGTGCAGAAGATCGCGCTCGGCGGCGTCCCGATGATCGCGGCTGTAAGCGATACGGCCATTGCGATAGAGGATGTGCGCCGCGGCGATGTCGCGCTGCTTATCGGGCGCCGCCGCATCGATGGCGCGGACGGCATCGCGGAGCAGCGATTCGCCGGAAATTTCGGACAGAGCATTGCCAACGCCCCGTGCGATGGAAAGCCATCGCGCCGCTTCGGGGTTGTCGTTGCGCTGCAGCGCCTCGGCCCAATGTCCGAGGTACTCGCCCTCGGCATAGGCGCGGGCGCGCTCGCGGTGCGCGTCGACATACCGGCGCACGCCGGCGTCGTCGCCACGCTCCGCGGCGCGCTCCAGAAGCGGACGGTCGTGCTCGAAGTTTTTCGTGCCTGTCGACGACGGAAGATCGGCAAGATGCGCACGCGCCTCGGATGCCCACGACGACGAGGGATCGACTTGCAGATAGCGCTGCCAGGCGCGCTTCGCCTCGTCGGTAAGCCCGAGCCGCGTGAGGATCAGTGCGCGATTAAAGAGCGCCTCGGAGAGATTTGGATCGATGCGTAGAGCCGCATCCGCCGCCGCGAGCGCCGTCGGATAGAGCGATGCGCGCCCCAGTTGCGATGCCGCGGCATAGCGCGCCGCTGCCAGGTCGCTCCACGTCCTGGCATCGTTCGACGTCCGCGCCACCGCCTCGAGCCGCGCCGCTGCCTCCTCAGGCTTTTCGACGAGCACCATGGCTACGCCAGCGGCGTGTTGCGCCTCGGTGCTGCGGTCGTGCTCCGCGCGGTTGATCGCATCTCCTGCGGCGCCGCCGAGCTGCAGGCGCGCCGCGTCCATCGACGTGCCGGTGGCGCGCATCGGTCCGCGGTACGGAGCCCATGCGAACCCGCCGGAGAGGCGCGGTTCGATCGTGCGCTCCGACCTCGGCGCAAGGGCAACCAGTCCGCCGATCGGGTCGTGGCCGCGGCGAAGCATCGGGACACTGATGATGGCGATGAGCACCGCCGCTGCGACCGCGCCCATCCACCAGCGCGAATTGCTCCGGGTCCGCCAGACACTTCGCTCTTCCTCGAGATACGCGTTCGCCGAAAGAACCGCGGCCATGCAGTCGCTGCAGTGTTCGATATGCGCGAGGACGTCATTCCGCGTTTGCGTGTCGAGGTTCCCGCTGGCAAACATCGCGAGGGTCTCGTCTGTCGGGTGCGGCGGAATCGGTGGGCTGCTCAATTGTCCTCCACGGAAGAGGTGTGACGGCCGGAATCGGTTTTCCCGTCCTGGAGACCGAAATCGAACAATTCCGCTCCTCCGGCGCTGATCAGCTCCTCGATCGGGGCCGAGCCGACGCCTTCCTGTTCCAGCGACTGGCGGAGCCGGCGCAGCACCGTTTCGACGCGGCGATACAACGGACGTTGCGGTACGCCCAGAAGCCGCGCGGTGTCGGCGATGCTCAGCTCCGCGCCGAAATGAAAGCGGATCAGCATCCGATCGTCGAGCGGGAGAGCCTCGATCGTCTCCCGCACCGCGCGAGCGGCGCGCTCCGTGAGCCGCCGCGCCTCCGACTCATTGGCGCGGGAATCGGCAGTATCGGGAGCGACGAATTGGTGTGTGTCCTCAGGCAGCGGAACGAGCCGCAGGCGCGCCGCGCGCTGCGGTAAGCGCTCGGCGATCTCGCGTGCGCTTTTGCGGTCCAGCGATGGATCGACGGAGCGAACGATGGCGACGGCCTCGTCGAGAGAGCGGCCGTCGCGCACCGTCAACTTCTCGAGCATCACGGCCGCGGGACCGCTCCGCTCTGCTTCCGCGGACGGATGCCAGCGGCCTCGCACACGCTCCCACTCGCGCGACAGCAGCCGCTGCACGACGACGGTGAGAAATGCGCCCAGCGGCGCCCGCCCCTCGTAGCCGCGCAGGATCGCGTAATCGTTCTCCATGAGCGCGATTTTCGCGATCGACGCGAAGTCTTCCGCATCCGCGTCGCGCAGACCAGCGCGGCGGCAAACGCCGGCGATGACTCGATCCACCAGCGCGAGATTGCTGCGGAACAACTCCTCGGGATGCATGGGGGTGAGCCATAAGGATACCGCTAAAACATTTACGTAAGCATGGAAAACCGCAGTTGCCCGTCGCACTCCTTCTTCAATCGCGGTGCCGGCACAAACGCGAACGAGGCAGTGCAGAGAAAGGGAGAACGACCATGACTTCAGCTCGCAGAGTATTCGTTTCCGCCATCGCAATCGCCGCCGTGCTGGCGTCGACCGCTTCCGTCCGTGCCGAACAGCCGGACAAGTACACAAAACCGCATGAGCCGTTCACCGCGTACGGCATGCTCGTCCGGATGTCGATCGTGAACCCGATCAATCAAGCGTCGCAGAGGGAAATTCAGCCGACGGTCTTTCAGGAAATCGCACCGTGCCGGCTGTCGTCCACATTCGTCTCCGACCGCTATCAAGGGCCGTGGGGCGGACCGGCATACCAATCGAACGAGTCGCGTCATTATCTGAGCCACGGTGTGCTCGAGACGCCGACGTTCGTCGATCCCTGCTCCGGCGCGATTCCGGGGAACGCCATCGGCATCGTCGGCCGGTTCACGGTCACGTCCGCCGAGGGCGACGGTGAGGTTCACATCGATCCGGTAGAACCGGCCAGTCCGAATGCCGCCACCGTCCTCAAGTTCAAGAAGGGCGAAGCGCTGATGTTCGAAGCCGGCGTGATGCTGTCGCCGTTCGGCACCTTCGGCGTGGCCACGTGGTACGCCGGCGCCGAGGTCACGGTCGACGTCCTCGGCTACCTCCTTCCCGATCCGGCCCCCGCCGGCGCGAAAGGCGACAAAGGCGATCAGGGCGATAAAGGTGAGACCGGCGCAACCGGCGCCAAAGGCGACACTGGCGCGGCTGGTGCCAAAGGCGACAAGGGCGACGTCGGTGCGACAGGTGCCACGGGCGCCAAAGGCGATAAAGGCGACACTGGTGCGACTGGCGCCAAAGGCGACACCGGCGCAACGGGCGCCAAAGGTGACAAGGGCGACACCGGCGCGACCGGTGCCAAAGGCGACATCGGCGCGACTGGCGCGAAAGGCGACATCGGCCCGATGGGACCACAGGGTCTAATCGGTCCCAAAGGCGATAAGGGCGACATCGGAGCAACAGGCGCCAAAGGCGATAAGGGCGACATCGGCCCGATGGGACCACAGGGTCCAGTAGGTCCAATGGGACCAATGGGTCCGAAGGGCGATAAAGGCGACACCGGTGCGACAGGTGCCAAGGGCGATAAAGGCGACGTCGGTGCGACTGGTGCCAAGGGCGACACGGGCGAGCCTGGCGTAACGGGCGACAAAGGCGACAAAGGCGACACCGGCGCAACGGGAGCCAAAGGCGACCTCGGCCCGATGGGACCAATGGGTCCGAAGGGCGATAAGGGCGATCAGGGTGAAAAGGGCGACAAGGGCGACCCCGGCCCCTCAGGCGGGCTCACAGCGATCAAGGGCCACGGCTGCTATCCGCCCGGAAACAATGCGAACAGCGAGCTCACCGTCCATGACGACGCCGTGACCTCCAACAGCATCGTGATCCTCAATTACACCGACGCCGGCTCCAACGGAAATGCCCTGGCCCTCGTCGGACAAGGCACAGGTTTCTTCAAGACCACCGGCAGCCCAAACAATTGCTTCCAGTACGTCGTGCTGAACACGGCACCGTAGCGAGAGAGCGCGAGTGGGTCCTCTCCCCACCCTCGGGGAGCGGACCCCGTTCGACGCGATGAAGCAACCGTCCCCACTCATTCAAGCAGTCGGCTCGGCCGCCGCTTTGTTGATCTCCCAGCGCGCCCCCACCATCGACTGGTTCGTGGCGCGAACGCTTGTGAGAAACTCCAGGATCGAGATCGAGGCCTTCATGTCCGCTGGGACATGCTCCCCGGTATCGAAGGAGCCGAAGCTCATCGACCGATGTCCGTTCGATCGGAAGCCGTCAGGCCGTCGTTCGTCACATCGCGGCGTGGGCAATCACCAGTCGAGGGATCCTTAATCGATGTCCGAATTCTCCACGGCGGGCAGACGGGCAGGTTTCGATTGCGAAGGTATTGCGGCGCGTGGCCGTAGCGTCGCTCTCCGTCGCAGGTAGTGTTGCTATTGGGATTGCACTGGAAGAGTCCGTGGTTCACCGCCGTACTTCGCACCATCATCCTCGGTCTGTCGGCGACGATGGCATTCACACTCTTCGAATCGCGTATTCATGCCGGTGACGACCCTGCTGATCTACATTTTGTCCACGCCCGCCGGTGCTCCGCCGTTGCGGAAAATCAATAATCGACTGAGCGGATGGATCGACGACGACTTGAAGGACCCATCGCTGGAGCCACCGGGACCCTCCGCGAGCATGATGCTGATTTTCGCCGCGATTTTGCTCGCGCGCTGGACGACGCTCGCCGTGATCGTGCGACAGAAGGAAGCGTTAGCGCGTTTCGGGTGCAAAATGGCAGCGGGAGGAAGTCTCATGAAAAAAGGATTGATCGCGTATTTACTGATGATGTCGCTCGTCGCGCCAGCGCTCCGCGCTCAGGTAGCTCTGCCAGCGTGTCCCGCGGCGACGTGCGCGCAAAGGTCCCCCGACGCGACGCGTGGGTTGGACATCAAATACGTCCGCGACAGCGCCGAGTACGCAACGCTCAGTCGGCAGGTTTATCGAATCGCTACGATGGCAGTCGCAAGAAACCGCCCGGCCAGTGGTACTTGGGGCGTCATTCTCGATATCGACGAGACAACGCTGGACAACTCCCAATATCAACTTGAGCGTGGCATCTACGGGCTCGGCTACGACGACGCGTCATGGGCGAGTTGGGTTCAGCGCGCGGAGGCGCGCACGGTTCCAGGTGTGAAGGACTTTCTGGATGACGTTCGCCGCTCCGGCGGCAGAGTCATTTTCATCACTGATCGCTACACCGAATATATAGGGCTCGATGGAAGCCGGGCAGATCTTCTCAAGGCAACGCGCGACAACCTTACGAACAACGGCTTGATGGTGAATGCCGACCTGCTCTGTCTCAAGACCAACCCAAATGATTCAAAAGCGGCGCGTCGGCAGAGTGTGAAGGACGGAAGCGGCATCTGCTCGTGGAGCGGAACATCCGTGCAGGTCGTCGCCTTCGTTGGCGATCAGATGACCGACTTCCCGCAGAAAGGCGAATTGTTCACCGCAGCCGGAATGGACAAAGAGTTCGGAAACTCGTTCTTCCTTCTGCCCCAGCCGATGTACGGCAGGTGGACGAACGCGGTGACGCGAGAGATCTCCGCGTTCAAATAGAAAAGCCGCTCACTGTTGCTGCGAAACGGCAACGGCCAGCGTTTCCGCCGGCTCCGAATCGTCTCAATGAAGCCAGCCTCTCAGATGATGAAGACGACATGATGTATGGTGCGCCGTGGAAATAGGGAACGCCTTTCTGGAGCTGGCGGAGAACGCCTGCGATCGCATCGACATCGGAAGGAAGCGTAGGAAAATTGCCGGCACGCTGGAGCCTGTCGTCCGGCCGGATATTGACATGGTGCAGTTTGTTCATCGGCTGTCGGTTTTCTGCAGTTTTTAAAGGAGGAACAGCATCACGAATTCCCTTCCTGGACTTGTTAGCGTGCGCCGTAGTATGGAACATGTCGTCTCAGATGACGATGAATCGCAGGAACTGCTGATCGTCTTTAGCCGCTGGAGCGCGCTCTTGAACCGTCGGTCATGTAGCTTGGCGTCCCACGTCGATGAAAGTTTGGTTCCGACCTCCGGCAGCGTAGCCCACAGGCCTACCTATTGACTTCTGGGGACATTGCCCGCCCGACGAAGGAGTTCTCTTTCGTTCTCAACGACTTGTCCACGCGTGCGAAGGAAGGCGCCGCAGGGTAGGGAAACGTCCTGTTGCGTCACTCCTCTGGGGTATAGGAGGTAACCGTTTTGGATGACCCAGGCCACGACGTCCCGGAAGACTCGCACCGCAAAGCTGGAAAGATCCTCAGGAACATTTCGATTGCGGCGCATGAGTACGCGAAATCAAAAACGACCGTCCTTACCTCCCTGCTTGGTCGGCCGACCGATGCCTCGAAGACTCTTCTGCGGGACTCCGAATGGACGCCGAAGGTTGAGGAAACGCCTACAGAGGTCTACAAGACGCGCCTGTTCCGACGGCCGGTTCCCGCCGGACCGCCGTACAGCACGCCGTTCGAAAAAGACTTGGCCCGGATCGTCCACTCGGCCTCGTTTCGCAAACTCCAGGGTAAAACACAGCTCATCCCTTCAGGCGAAAACTACTTCTTCCGGACGCGGTTAACACATTCCCTGGAGGTCGCCGAGATCGCCACGCGTATCGCTCTAAAACTACACGACGACGGTGATCTCGGCGACTACAAGATCAACTCTTATCTCATTCAATGTGCGGCACTCCTTCATGACATCGGGCATCCCCCGTTTGGACATAGCGGCGAAGAAGTCCTGAATCAGAAAATGGAGAATTACGGCGGGTTCGAGGGGAACGCCCAAACACTTCGTCTCGTAACGAGCCTCGAAAACCGGCTCGGACAAGGCGGGATTGTCCAGTCGGTGTACGACAAGCCTCGGGGCCTCAATCTGACTATCGGCACGCTCGCGGCAATCCTCAAGTACGACCGCAAGTACGACCGGCCGCACTACAACGACCGTGACGAGTTGGTAGTGACGAAAGGCTACTATCCCGAAGAGGAGGAGATCGTCCGCGAACTCAAAGAACGGCTAGGGATCGAGCGGTCGCGGCGGCTCTACACGATCGAATGCCAGATCATGGACGTCGCCGATGACATCGCCTACTCCGCCTACGATCTCGAGGACACGATGGAGGCCGGTATCGTTACCCCCTTCGACTTCTTTTCGGTGTACGACGACACCTTGGAGCGCATCACAACGCATGTGAATAGCCAGCTGACGAATCACGGGTACACCAGCGTAGAGGCAGAGGAGGTTCTCCGCGAACTCGGCAGAGTGTTTGAGACGATCCTTCAGGATGCAGACACGGCCCACCCTTACGACTTGAACAGCCGCGAGCGTGGTCCGATCGAGCGGATGGTGTTCGTTGGGCGGTCGCACAATGAGGCGGTTCTGCATGCGCAGAACGCGCTCATCCGCCGCCAGTTTCTCGAGACGCTCATCGAGTCGAACGTGAACGGAATCAGCGTGGAAATCGACCGGGAGAAGCCGTTCATGTCGCGTCTGAGCGTCAGTCGTCCGTGTCTCCTTAGGATCGAGTGCATGAAAGCCTTCAACTTCTACAAGGTAATCTCGTCGCGGAAACTCCAGATTCCGCACCACCGGAGCGCACAGGTTGTCGGGTCGCTCTTTGACATCCTTGAAGACGACAAGGAAGGACGGCTCCTGTCTGATGTCGAACGGGACGTGTTGAAGCAATGCGGACGCGACAAACATCGGCGCATGCGTCTCATCTGCGACATCATCGCTAGCCGAACGGACAGCGAGGCGATTCGCCTTTTCAACCGACTCAGTGGTCACGGAAATGGTTCCGTCTTCTTCGACTACAACGGGCCTTCGTGAGACTTTCCAACGCCAAGTTGGGCCTGGTGTGTGTCGCTAGGTTGTCGTCTCGTCATCTGTGTGCCTGCTTTACCCCCGCGACACCTGGTGCCTCCAAAAAAATCGATTTCGCGGGTCGAACGACGGAGCGGATAAAGTTCGGCCCAACGGCGTCGCGATCGCTGCCTGATCGCGTGACGCCGTGCCGCTATCATGGGGACTATGTTGCCGCGGGTTGTGGCCATCATTGCCACTTACAACGAGGAGCGTTTCATTGGCGGTTGCCTGGAGCATCTCTTTGCGAATGGCGTCGAGGCTTATCTGTACGACAACGAGTCGACTGATCGGACGGTGGAGATTGCGGCGAGCTATCTTGGGCGCGGACTGCAGGCCATCGAGACGTTGCCGCGCGACGGGACCTATCGCTGGCGGCAGATCCTCGGTCGCAAACAGCAGCTGGCGGCGGAGCTGAATGCCGATTGGCTCATGCACCTCGATGCTGACGAGATCCCGCAGTCGGCACGGGCGGGGGAGACGCTGGCGGAGGCGTTCGCTGCTGCCGACGCCGCAGGTTACAACGCCGTCGAGCTTCGCGAGCTGACCTTCGTGGCCACGCGCGAGGCGCCCGATCACGATCATCCCGAGTTCCGGCGCACCATGCGCTGGTATTACCCGTTTGCGCCGCGGCGATTGCATCTCGTTCGCGCGTGGAAGCGGCAGCCGAGCGTCGACCTCGTGTCGACGGGCGGGCATCAGGCGAAGTTCCGCCGCCGGCGGATTTCGCCGCAGCCGCTCTTTCTTCGTCACTATCTGATCCTCAGCCGCGAGCACATGCTCCGCAAGTATGTGGGACGGCGATACGACGCGGGCGAGGTTCGGGACGGCTGGCACGGCTGGCGCGCCCGGCTCACCGCCGGCGACATTCATCTCCCTTCCCAGGCTGATCTGCGCTTCACCGCCAGCGATGCCGATCTCGATCCCTCGTCGCCGCGGCGCCGGCACTGCATCGAATGGTGAGCGCCCGTCCGCTGGTCCTCTGCATCGTCGATCGGCCCGGCTGGGCGCACGACCGTAAGACCGCCGCGCTGGCCGCCGCGCTCGCGGAGCAGTACCAATTAGTAACGCGCTATCAATCAGAGGTGAGCGAGGCCGACGTCGAGACGGCCGACCTCGTGCTCGTCTATTACTGGCTGCAGATCGATGCGCTGTCGCGGCTCAAGCGCGTGTTCAAACGGATGCGCGACCGGCTGATGCTCGGTGCGTGCAGCGAGTACGAGCTTCAGGGCCGGTGGCGCAAGCCGGGTCTGGCTATGCTCTCGACGCTACCGCAAGCGGTGTTCGCCAACAATCTCAAGCTCGCGAAGCAGCTCGAGACGGAACTTCGGCGCGATGTGTTCTACACGCCGAACGGCGTCGACACGAGCTTTTTCCGGCCGGCCGCGTCGCCTCCGCCGCCCGCGCCGCTGCGCGTGGGGTGGGCGGGGAGCCTGAAGAATCAGACGTCCGCGCACCGCGGCGTGCATCAGTTCATCGTTCCCGCGGTCGGCGCCGTGAAGGGAGCGGAACTCGTGCTCGCGGCGCGCGAGGATCGCTGGCGCAATGCGGAGGAAATGCGCGAGTTCTATCAGTCGCTGCACGTTTACATCTGCGCCAGCGACACCGAGGGGACGCCGAATCCGTGCCTTGAGGCCGCGGCGTGCGGAGTGCCGGTCGTCACCACGCCGGTCGGCAACATGCCGGAGCTCATTCGCGACGGCGAAAACGGGCTGTTCGTCACGCGCGACATCGATGACATCGCCGCGAAACTGCGCCTCCTGCGCGACGATCCCGCGCTCCGCGAGCGGATGGGCCGCGCCGCGCGCGCGTCAGTCGAATCGTGGGATTGGCGGCACCAAGCACCTCGCTACGCGGCGATGTTCGAAGCCGTCCTTGGCCGGTAAACTGCGCGCCATGTTCTCGAGGTGGCTGCGGAAACCGCCGCGACACTGGACGCAGATTTACGGCTGGTTCCAATGGCGATCCGGCCAGGAAGAGGCGGTCCGTCATTTCGAGAACGGAAGCCGCTTCATCGAAGTCGGCAACTTTCTCGGACGAAGTCTCTGCTCCCTCGGCGAGCTCGTTCAGCAGAGTGGAAAACGCTTCTCCGTCATCGGCGTCGACACGTGCCGCGGAAGCGGTGTCGAGGGCTTGAAGCAGATCGACCGTTTCGCGATCGCGGTCAGGCGAGGCGGCGGAACGTTTGCCGGAACGCTGCATCGCAACGTCATCAACTGCGGGCTGGCCGATATCGTCTCCGTGATCGTCTCCGACTCCGTCACAGCCGCGACCTTCTTCGCCGACCGCTCCATCGACTGGGTGCACATCGATGGCGCTCACGACCGCGAGCACATCATCGCCGACATCGACGCGTGGCTGCCGAAAGTCCGCAGCGGCGGCTGGCTTTCCGGCGACGATTACGATCCGGAGAAGTGGCCGGAAGTCGTCGCCACCGTCAACGAGAGGCTGCCCGAGGCAAGGGCATGGTCGGTCAACCAGTGGCGATTGCTGGTGGAGTGACCAGCCAGCGTGCTGCACACGCGAGGTACTTCATCGATTCGAGCGGATGACCGCGCCGTGCGAAGTTTCGCGCCGCGCTGTACCACTGCCGGGCGATTCTTCGTTGCGCACACGCTCGCAGTGCGCGGTCCGGATTCTCGTTTCGAAATCGTGCGAATGATTCGCGCATGACGGCGTCGGCGATTCCGGCCATGCCGATTTCTCCGTCGCGACGCCACAACGTGATCAGCGCGGCGATCTCGTCGTCGCGCACGGCGCGACGCAGGAACGGCTCGAGCGACGAGCGCATGATGGCGGTCCAGTTTGTGCGCTTGGCCGCGGCCCATTGCTTCCACGCCTGATTCCCGTGCGTGCGCTTCGTCATCCCGACCAACGGCAATGTCTCGATGCGCCCGCGCCGCAGCAGGCGGACCCACAAGTCGTAATCCTCGGAGGCGGGATATTCAGGCGCATAACCTCCTTCTTCGAGCACCTCGGCGAGCCGAAACATCACCTGGCCGCCGCCGCCGACGACGTTGAAGAAGTGCAGCAGAAACAGCGTGACCTCGTGCGGCTCGTCGCGTTTCCACGTGCCGAGATGGTTTCCGGCGAGATCGGCGATGTCGTATGCGCACGAAACGAGGACGACGTTCGGCCGCGCGTCGAGCACCGCGACCTGGGCGGCGAGGCGGCCCGGCATCATGAGGTCGTCGCTGTCGAGACGGGCCACGTATTTGCCGCGGGCATGGGCAAGCCCGAGGTTCAGCGCGCGGGCAATCCCGACGTTCGCGGGGGAGGTCACGACGACCACGCGCGCGTCGCGTTGCTGCCACGTCTCGAGCACCTCGGCTGTGCGATCCGTCGAGCCGTCGTCGACGAGGAGCAGCTCGAAATCGTCGAAGCCGTGTTCGAGCACGCTGCGAATCGCGTCTTCGACGAGATCCTCGCGATTGAAGACCGGCATGAGGACCGTGACTTTGGGACTCACGCGTGTACCCGTGTTTCCGCCACCTCGCTCTGCTCGCGCCACATGCGCGCGTAGAGGCCGCCCCGGCCGAGGAGCTCCGCGTGCGTGCCGCTGTCGACGATCTGGCCGTGATCGAGAACGTGAATGCGATCCGCGCCGGCCACGGTGGCGAGGCGATGTGCGATCAGCAACGTGATGCGCCCGGCGTCGCTCGTTGCGATGTCGCGAATCGTGTCGCTGACGGCGCGTTCGGTGAGCGAGTCGAGGTTGCTCGTGGCTTCGTCGAAGATGAGAAGTTCGGGATCGCGAAGCAATGCGCGAGCGATGGCGATGCGCTGGCGCTCGCCGCCGGAAAGCTTCAGCCCTCCTTCGCCGATTCGCGTGTCGAGGCCTGCGCTGCCGCGCGCCAGGATCGGCAACGCTGCTGCGCGCTCGATGGCCTCGAGGCATTCCGCGTCGCTGGCGTCCGGCACGGCGACGTGCAGGTTCGCGCGGACGGTGCCGGCGAAGAGATGCGTGTCGTGTGTGACGAGGCCGAGGCGCCGGCGGACGTCATCGCGATCGATGAGCGCGGCGTCGATGCCGTTGAAGGCGATCCGTCCTTCGCTGGTCGGATAGAGGCCGACGAGGAGCTTCACCACCGTCGACTTTCCCGATCCCGAGGGGCCGGCGAAGGCGACGGTGTCGCCGGCGTGCAGCTCGAAACTGACGTCGCGCAGTGCCGCGGCGCCGTTCGGATAGGTGAGACTCACGCGCTCGAAACGGATGCTCTCCAGCGATTCCAGGCGCACGGCCGAAGCGTCCGTCGTCTGCGCCGGAATGTTCATCACCTCGTCGAGCTGCCCGAAGGTGGCGCGCGCCTGCTGCCAGCGCACGACGCCGGTCCCGAGCTCCGTCAGCGGCGCGTAGGCGACGGTGAGGAGATAGAGGAACATGGTCAGGAACTCGCCGACAGTGATCGCGCGTTGATAGACGAGCCACAGCATGGCCAGCATCATCGCGGCGCGGGCCACGCTCAACGCCGATCCTTCGATGAAGGTGAAGATGCGCACGAGCCGCAGCTTCCGCTCTTCGAGCTGGAGGATGTCGTCGTTCAACCGCTGGAGCCGTCCGATCTCCTGCTCTTCGATGCCGAGGCTCTTCACCATCTCCACGTTGCGCATCGTCTCCGTCGTCGCGCCGGCTTCCGAAACGATTTCGGCGGCGATGCGCTGCTGATGGCGATGAATCGGCTTCGAGACGAGCACGATGAAGATGGCCAGCATCGCCACCATCGCCACCTGAAGTGCGCCGAGGAGCGGATGGACGTAGAACGCGTATCCGACGACGGCGAGCATGCCCACGCTGCTGAGATAGATGCGCACGGCGGAGGTGATCGATTGTTCGGCGTCGTTGCGCGCGCGCTGCATCGTGTGCAGCAACTCGCCGGCGCGGCGGTCTTCGTAGATCTGGAACGGCAGCAGAAGCGAGTGCGCGACGGTCGCCGCGTAAAGCTGCGAGCCGACGCGGCGGGCGATGACGTTGATCCGGTAGTCCTGAAGATTGCGCACGAATCGCGAGAGAAGGAGGACGGCCACCGATGCGGCCACCAGCCACAAGACGCCGCGGACGAACACGTCCCGCGGGAGCTTGTTCATGCGCATGACGTAGCGGTCGATGATCATCCGCAGAATTTGCGGGTCAGCGAGCAGCAAGAGCTGATTGAGCGTCGCCAGGGCGAAGGTGCCGGCGAGCGGACGCCAGTGTCGAAGCGAATGCCGGAGGAGAAGCTTCATCGCTGCCGACCGATGATGCGCTCGTTCAGCATGACGTGAACGACGGTTCGCGCGATTGAAGGCAGAGCTTCTCGTAGAGCGACGCCGTGGCTTGATCGAGCGTCACGCCGGCCGCGCGCTGGTGGCGCAGCGAGCTCTTTGGCGCGTCGAGCGCAGCGGGCGAGGGCCGGAGGCCGGCAAACGCGCACAGGCGCTCCAGCTCATGGCGGGGATCGCCGAGGAGCGTTTCGTAATTCGTGACGAGGCACTCCAATCCGCGGCTCTGCTCCAGCAGCGACGCGTTGTAGGTTCGCCAGAGATCGAGTGCGATGTCGTAGATCAGCCGCGAGCGCTCGGATGCGGAAACGGTCGCGCGGATTGCGCCCGCCATACGCCGGCGCAGGCGTTGCCCGCGAGTCACGGGCCAGGAGAACCGAATGGCAGGGCGCGGAAACAGCGTGCTCGCCGCGAGCGATGCCGCCGTCTCGGCGGGATGCCGGACGCAGACGATCACTTTCAGCGACGGCGGCAGGAGCTCGCGCCAGAACGAGAGCGTCAGCGCGTTGCGCGGGTCCTTCCATCCCCACGGTTCATGGCCGTCGAAGCGGGCGATGGCTGCGCGCGCGTCGTCGACGATCTGCGGCGCCGGCCGCAGCGCAGCCGGAGGCGCGAACCACGTTCCGCCGCCCGACGCGAGCAGCCGCTCGTTCACGCGCACGAACGAGAGGTTCTCCCAAAAGCCGTCGGTGTTGTTCGGGCCGGGCGGCATCATGTCGTCGCTCGGGCCGAGGTAGAGACCGCACTGGTGCAGCAACTGCGTCACCAGCGAGGTTCCGGAGCGGGGCATCCCCGCCACGCAAATCATCCAGCGGCTCGCTGGACTGCGGCCGCGACGTCGTCGCCCTTCAGCGCGTACCAGAAGTGCTGCCACATGCGCGGGGTAAGCACGTCGCGGAGCACGCCCTGCGGAACGGAGCGGATCGCGCAGCGGACGCTGGCGAGCGTGTAGCTGTCGCCGGCGCGCGCCGCTCCCACGGCCTCGAACAGGAGGCGGTCGGCCATGCGTTGCTTGATGAGCGAGGTCGCCCGCCGGAAGGCGGCGGGATTGGCGATCACTCGCGGAAGCAATGCACTGCGCTCGATTACGCGCAGCGCGGCCGGCACGAGATCGGTCGCCTGCGACGACCCCTGATTCGACCAGAGCGTCGGCTCGCGATAGATCGCCACCGGCTCAGGCAGCGCGGCTAGCGGATGATGCTGGGCGATGCGCAGCCAGAGATCCCAGTCATCCGCGGGGGCGCAATCCTGGCGCGGACCGCCGCCGACGCGCGCGAGCACGCTGCGGCGGATTACGGTCGTGATCGAAGGGATGAAGTTCCGCGTGAGCAGGCGCCAGAAGACGTCGCCGCTCGGGCAGGACGAAGGAAAGACATGCCCGTTCACTTCCAGCCGCTGCGTTGCGCCGAGCGCCTGGCCGTAGACCATGGCCGCGTCGGGCGACGATTCGAGCACCGCCACCTGGCGGTCGATCGAGCCGGGAAGGCGGATGTCGTCGTCGTCCAGAAACGAGATGTATTCGTGGCAGCTCGCCTCAATGCCGGCGTTTCGCGCGAAGCCGACGCCGTGCTGCCGGTCCAGACGGACGTAGACGATGTCGGACAGTCCCGCGCAGACCTCGCGTGTCTCGTCGACCGAGCCGTCGTCGACGACCACGATCTCGATGTTGGATCCCGCATGCCGGGCGCTCTCGACGGCGCGGCCGAGGAGGTGAGGACGTTCGTGTGTCGGAATGATGATGCTGGTGCCTGGCATGTGGACCACGGAAAGGATTGTAGCAGCGCGATTTGATTGACTACCGCTGTGCCGAACGCTCCTCAATTCTCAGCGATTCCGGCTGAGTAAAAGGAACAGCGAACGTTTCGCGCCGGGGATCAGCGGTGGCGTCTCGGCAAGATCAGGCGCGGGGGCGGCGCAGTAAACACCCACACAGCGCCGGCGTTGGTGTCGTCGCCGTAACCGCCGACGATGGCGGTCGTGCCGTCGGCGGAGAGATCGACGGCAATTCCCTGATTTGCCGAACCGACGGCCGCAGAGCCCAGAATCTTGTTTCCCTGTTGCGTCCAAACAGTACCGTTTCGCCGGAACACCCACGTTGCGCCCGTGAACGCGGCGTCTCCGACTCCACCGATCAATGCGGTGTTTCCATCGCCGGAGAGCGAGATGGACACGCCCTGGAGTGAACGGCCCACGAAGTCGGAGCCGACGAGTTTCGGACCCTGCTGCGTCCACACACCGCCGCTTCTGGTCCACACCCATGCGGCGCCGATGGACACGTTGTCATACATCCCGCCGACGATGGCCGTGTTTCCGTCCGCGGAGAGGCTTACGGAAGTCCCCTGCTCCGGTGCGAATATGCCGCCCGATCCGACGAGCTTCGGTCCCTGCTGCGTCCAGACGTCGCCGCTCCTGGTCCAGATCCAGGCAGCACCGTCGTCGTTTCCGCCGTCCTTAGGGCCGCCGACGATGGCGGTCGATCCGTCGGCCGACAACGCAACGGAGTAGCCCGCATTGGACGAGTTCACGCTGTCTGTCCCGACCAGCTTCGCTCCCTGCCGGCTCCAGACGCTCCCGTTTCGCTTCCAAACCCACGCCGCGCCGCGACCGCCATCGAGATTCCCGCCGACGATGGCCGTGTCTCCGTCACCCGAAAGCGCAACGGAGATGCCTTGATGGGCTTTGGTAACGGTGTCTGGTGCGACGAGCTTCGGTCCTTGCTGGCTCCAGACTCCGTTGCTCCGCACCCAGATCCAGGCGGCGCCCACGGACTCATTGTCCAACCAGCCGCCGACGATCGCGGTATTGCCGTCCGCGGACAAACCCACCGAGGTGCCCTGCTGGCCATTCGCCGTTCCGTCCGAGGCGACGAGTTTCGGCCCCTGCTGGCTCCAGACACCATTGCTGCGCACCCAGATCCAGACTGCTCCGATGTAGCCGTTGTCCTGTCTTCCGCCGACGATGGCGGTGTTGCCATCTGCCGAAAGCGAAATCGCGTCGCCTTGCAAGGCCGGTGCGGCTGCCCCGCTTCCCACCAGTTTCAATCCCTGCTGCGAGAACTGCGCGTAGATCGGCTGCGAAGCGAAGAGAACAGACAGACCAACAACGAGCGCGAGATGAGAGCGGAGTTTCATCGTTTTTCCTCGGGAGTCCAAATTGTACGGCGGTATGGCTTTTTTTTTCGACGCAGCCGGCGGCTGAGGCGTCCGCCTTGCACCTGGCCGATCCGGAGGTGGGCTCGTGATCATCCACTTGTTTCTCGCAGCGGCGCTCACGGCGCATCAGGGCAGCGCGGTCATCGCGAAGATTCCGGATGAGCCACATGTGAAGGCGGTGGATGTGAGCTGGCGGAATGAAAACGTTCCGGCGATTCGCGATGGCGGCGAATGGTCCACGATCCTTGGCGTCGATCTCGATGCGAAGCCCGGCAAAGAAACAGCGAGCATTTCATTGACGATGGACGACGGCCGCGTGGAGCAGCGCCAGCTCACCGTCGACGTCGTCGCGAAGAAATACCCGACGACGCAGCTGAAGGTCGCGGAGCGCTTCGTCGAATTGAACAAGGCCGATCTGACGCGTTCCGAACGGGAGTCGCAGGAGACGAACGCGATCTACTCGCGCATCACGACCGGCATCGTTCCGCAGGAACCCTTTTCCAGCCCGATTCCGGGTGTGGCCGGCACGAATTTCGGCGAGCGGCGCATCTTCAACGGTGCGCCACGCGCGCCCCATTCAGGAGCCGATCTGCACGCCGCTGCCGGCACGCCGGTGCACGCCGCGAACAGGGGACGGATCGTGCTCGCGAAAAACCTTTTCTTCACCGGGAACACCGTGATCATCGACCACGGCCTCGGCGTTTACTCCCTGTACGCGCACCTCTCGCGCATCGACGTCACTCCCGGTCAAACAGTGACGAACGGCCAGCATCTCGGACTGGTCGGTGCGACGGGCCGTGTCACCGCGCCTCACCTTCACTGGGGCATGCGCGTCCAGCGCGCCCGCGTCGATCCTTTTTCGCTCGTCGGCCACAGTCTCGCCGGACACTGAGACGGCGTTCGGGAAGAGTCATCGTGATGCCATTGCCGGCTTCACTCTGCGGCGCGAGCCTGGCGGCGCGGAAGGATGGCTGGCGCGCCGATGAACCAGAGCGCGACGAGGCGCCGCGGAAGCGGTGAGGGATTCGGTCCCGAGCCGTGTGCCAGGTGGGGATGGAAGACGACGGCGTCACCGGGATCAAGCGGGATGAGCGTTCGGCGGCTCTCGTCGAAGAAGCCGGCATTCGTGCCGGAGGTGTCGTAGTCGAAGTTCACCGCGCCGCCGGCGTGCGTGCCGGAGAGGACCTCGAACCCGCCGTTCGTCTCGTCCGCGCGATCGAGGGCGATCACCAGATTCGCCCCGCCGTACTTGACGATGGCGTCCCGCTGCTGCCAGGCGACGAACGCCGCGTCCTGGTGCCAGGGAAAGCCGGTGCCGACGATGGGCGCCTTGAGGTTGATCTGATCGACGATCCAGCGCGGCGACGTTACCCCGACCGCTTCGATGAGAGCCAGGATGCGCCGGTCGTTGCGCAGGAGTGCGACCTCCTCGCTGACGGACGACGCAAATGTGATCTTCCGCAACGCGCCCGGATGGACCGCGCTCTCGCCGCCGCGGCCACTCGCAGTCTGAACCTGGTAGCGCGCGCCGTCGATCTCGACGTCGGACAGGAGGTCCGCACCCTTCGCTGCCAGCGCGTCGGCCGCCGACCGAAGCGCTTCGACCTCTCGCGGCGTGAGTAACCGCGGCACGAGCGCCCACCCATCGCGCTCGAAGCGTCCGCGGATCGCCGATGCACCGGCAGCGGCATGCGTGAGGTTTTCCACGACGCCCGATTGTGCCATCAGGACGCGAACGAGCCTTGGTCAGCACTGCTCGACTCATGCGGGTCCGGTTATAGTCCCCGGCCGTGTCTGCGTTCTCATCCGGCGCCGGTGAGGTACCGATCACCGTCACCCAACCCGGCTCGGCGGCGGTGTTCGAGTGGCGCGAGCTGTGGGCGTCGCGCGAGCTGCTGCTGCTGCTCATGTGGCGGGACGTGCGGGTGCGCTACAAGCAGACGATGATCGGCGTGCTGTGGGCGGTGCTGCAGCCGCTGCTGGCGATGGTGGTGATCAGCGCGTTTTTCGGCCGGCCGGCGCAACTGCCGTCGGAGGGCGTTCCATATCCGCTGTTCGCGTACTCCGGCTTTCTGGTCTGGACGTTTTTCTCGAACGCGCTCTTCAGCAGCAGCCACAGTGTGGTCGGAAGCGCTCCGCTGATCACGAAGGTCTACTTTCCGCGCGTCCTCGTGCCGATCGCAGCGATCGGCGCGCGCCTCGTCGACTTTGCGATCGCATTCGTGCTGCTCGCCGTGCTGATGGCGTACTACGGCGTGCCGGTCACGTGGCGTGCCGCGGCGCTCGTTCCGATGATCGTCCTGACGATGGCCCTCGCGCTGGCTGTCGGCATGTGCCTGGCGGCGCTCAACGTGAAGTATCGCGACGTCAACGTGGCGCTGCCGCACGTGATGCAGTTGCTGCTGTTCGCGACGCCCGTTTTCTACTCGGCGGCAATCCTGCCGCCGCGCCTGAAGCTCGCCGCGCAACTCAACCCGCTGGCCGTGCTGATCCAGGGCTACCGCGCCGCGCTGTTCGATCAGCCGGTGCACTGGCGGGCCATCGGCGTCGAGGCGGTGGTGACGGCGGTATTGATCATCTACGCGGCCGCTTTGTTCCGCCGGATGGAAGAGCACTTCGCGGACGTGCTTTGACGATGGACGTACTTTGACGATGCCGAGCGCGATCAAAGCCGAGGGGCTCGGGAAGCGGTACACGATCGGGCGTCCGCGCGAGGTCGGGCTGCGCGACGCGCTCGCGCACGCCTCGCGCGCGCCGCTGCGGCTGTTCCGGACGGCGGGAGCGTCCGGCGGCGGGAACGCGATGTGGGCGCTGCGCGATCTCGACTTCGAGATCGCGAGCGGCGAAGCCGTCGGCATCATCGGCCGCAACGGCGCCGGCAAGAGCACGCTTCTGAAGATCCTCTCGCGCGTCACGCGCCCGACTACCGGCCGGGCCATGTGGCGCGGCCGGCTCACGTCGCTGCTGGAAGTCGGCACCGGTTTCCATCCCGACCTCAGCGGGCGCGAGAACATCTTCCTCAACGGCGCGATCCTCGGCATGAGTCAGGCGCGCGTGCGGCGGAAGCTCGACGAGATCATCGCTTTCGCGGAGGTCGAGACGTTTCTCGACACGCCGGTGCGGCACTACTCGAGCGGCATGTACATGCGGCTGGCATTCGCGGTGGCCGCGCATCTCGAGCCGGAGATCCTCGTGCTGGACGAAGTGCTCGCCGTCGGCGATGCGGCGTTTCAGCAGAAGTGCCAGTCGTTCATCGAGGGGATCGTCGGAAGCGGCGCCACGCTTCTCCTCGTCAGCCACAACCTCCACGCCGTCTCCACGCTTTGCTCGCGCGTGCTGTTCCTCGAGGGCGGATCGCTCCGTCTCGACGGGCCGACGGAGGAAGTGATCGCCGACTACATCGAGTCGGTTTCGCCGAGCGGCGACGCGGCGGAGATCGAATGGGCAAATCGCGACGATGCTCCCGGCAACCAGAACGTCCGGCTGCACGCCATCCGCGTCATCTCGGGCGGATCGACGCGCTTCTCGGTCGACATCCGCCTGCCGCTGCGGGTGGAGGTCGACTACTGGAACTTCGTTCCGGGGACGCGGATCTACACGTCGATTCACCTCTTCGAGAAAACCGGCGTGACCGTGCTGGCCTCGGCGAACATGCCGTCGTTCAACGCCACTGAGGACGACTGGTACGGCATGCCGCAACCGTCGGGGTTGTATCGCAGCGTCTGCACGTTTCCGGCGGACCTGCTGAACGAGGCGCGGTACTCCATCAGCGCGTTCATCGTCGCCGACATGGCACGGCTGGAAGCCGCAGCGCATCACGCCGTCAACTTCCACGCGGTCGACGTCAATCCGGCGCGCGAGCATCACGCCATCGTTCCGGGCGTCATCCGGCCGAAGCTCGCGTGGCGGACCGAGCTCGTGCAGCCGCTGCCGTGACGCGCGCGCAAACGTGCGTGCTACACTCGGCGCCATCTGCGGCAATCGTCCCGCCTGCCCATCGAACGACATGAATCTTGCCTCTCTCCGCGACCGTTTCGGAGTCAAAACCGAGATCTTCCAGACCCCCGAATGCCGGATGCACGTGCATACCGACGAGCGCGAGCGCCATATCGACTACGCCATCTGCCATGAAGTGCAGATCGACGACTGCTACGGCGTTCGCAAGCTCGCGGAGGCCGGTTTCGCGCCGCAGGTCATCGTCGACATCGGCGCGCACATCGGCACCTTCACCGCACTCGCGGCGAAGTACTTTCCGCAAGCCAGGATCTACAGCTTCGAGCCGCTGAAGCAGCACTACAAAGTGCTGGTGAAGAACTCGCGGAGCGGCCGCTGCACGCCGAACCATCTGGCCGTCCTCGGCTTCTACGGCAGCGAGCAGGGGCGCGACATCTACCCGTCGAATGAGTTCGAGCGCGCCTATCGCGCGAGGCAGCTCTCCAACGCCGTCTCCGTGGCGCAGATGCTGCGCAAGTTCAAACTGCAGCACATCGACTGGCTGAAGATCGACTGCGAGCAGAGCGAAGTGAACATCTTTCGCGAGCTCGATTCGCTCGATCGGCTGAAAGATATCGATCTCATCAGCGGCGAATGGCATTTCGAAACGGCCAAGAACGAGCTGCGCACGATCGTCGGCAAGACGCATGACGTCGAGATCGTCGACGAGGGGCACTGGAACTACTTCGAGGCCCGGCGCAAACCTGCTGTCGGAGACATCGCTTGAAACTCTGCAAGATCTACGGCCTGGCCGACAGACTCGACGACGATCCGCTGTGGCACGAGCTCCTCGACGCCATGACGCCGGAGTGGCGGTCGCTCAACGCGCTTCACCGCAAGTACTGGGAGTGGGGCCTCGGCCTCTACGGTCTGCACAAGCTCGGCTGCGTCCGGCCCGACGCGGTCGGCCTCGGCGTCGGCGCGGGTGTCGAGTGGCCGCTGTACTACCTGGCCAACCACGTGCGCCGCGTCGAAGCGACCGATCTCTACTCGCGCGACTCCGCGTTCATGAACCTCGACCCGACCATCCCCGAGAACGCGCGGCGTCTCGCTCCGTTCCCGTACCGCGAAGAGGCGCTCGTCTTCAGCAAGATGGACGCGCTCGACCTCAAGTTTCCCGACAACACGTTCGACTTCGTCTTCAGCTTCTCGTCGATCGAGCACTTTGGCGGACATCCCGGCGCCGTGCTGGCCATGCAGGAGATCGCGCGCGTTCTGAAGCCGAACGGCGTTGCCGCCATCGCCACCGAAGTCGTGTTGAACGGCCAGTGGCACTCGGAATTCTTCCAGCCCGACGAGCTCGAGCCGACCTTCGTCGGCGGCAGCGGGATGCAGTTCGTCGAGCCGCTCGACCTTTCCGTCGACGAGCAGATGATCACGAACCCCGTGCTCTTCGACGTTCCGCCGGGCTTCATCGGCGACACGGGGCCGCACACGTCGGTCAAGGCGGGCAATTTCATCTTCACGTCGGTCGAGTTCTTCCTGCGAAAACCGGAGAACTGGAAGCCGATGTCGAAGCGCGCGATGGCCGCGGTCCGAAGGGAGCGCGAGGCGTGGTACGGACGCCAGCCGCGTCCCGTGCCGCTTCCGCAGTTCGTGAAACGGCCGGTGAAAAAAGTCCTGCAGCTCTTCGGCTGGCGGCGATGAAGATCGCCATGGTCACAACGGTCGGGGACCGGTGCGGCATCGCGTCGTACTCCGCGTCGCTGGCGGAATCGCTGCGCCTCGTTCCGAAAACGGAGATCGAGATCGTGCCGATCACCGTCGGCGAACAGCCGCCGTTGCACTACCAGGAGCAGGCCCGCGCCATCAACGCGGCCGAAGTCGACGTCGTGCACTTCCAGCACGAGTTCAGTTTCTGGGGATTTCCGCCGCCGAACGGCCGCTCCGCGTTCGCCGAGCTGCGCGCGCTGGTCCGGAAGCCGACCGTCGTCACGGCTCACACGACCCTCGGCCTGGACGCGATCTTCCCGATCCCGTCGCGCCGCAACCCGATCGGCTGGCTCCGGCGGAAGCGCATGCTTGCGCACCGCGGCTGGCGCGAAAACGTCGAGGTGAAGACGTTCGACGCCGATGCGACGATCGTCCACACCGAGGCCGCGCAAGACGAGTTCGCGCGGCGCGGTCTCGACCGCCAGCGGCTCTTCGTCGTCCCGATGGGCATTCCGGCGCCGCTGATCGCAGCGACCGGCGGCCAGGCCTTTCGCGATCGCTGGGGCCTCCAGGGAAAGCGCCTCCTCACGCTGTTCGGCTACGTCACGCCGAACAAAGGCTACGCGCTCGTCGCCGACGTGCTGCGGCATCTGCCTGACGACGTCGTGTTCGTGATCGCCGGCGGCGCACGGCGGCCGGTCGAGCAGCAGTACGTCGACGCCGTCGAACGGCACGTCAGGAAAATCGGCATGAAGAAGCGTGTGATCGTCACCGGCCACCTCTCCGACGCTGAGATCGCGGAGGCCATGGCCGCCACCGACCTGGCGCTCGCGCCGCACACGCAGGCCACGAATTCCTACTCCGTGACGTTTCCGCTGACGTACGGGAAGGCTACGCTGGCCTCCGACCTCCCCTGTTTTCGCGAGATGGCGGCGGCGAGCGACTCGCTGGAGCTCTTCGAGAACCGGAACAAGGCCGATCTCCGGCAGAAACTCGTCGCACTGCTCGAAGACGGCGCGCGGCGCGAGCGGCTCGCCGCGAATGCGCTGCGCCATGCGGAGCGATTCAGTTGGCCGAACGTGGCGCGCGCGACGCGCGACGTCTACGCGAAGGCTGCCGCGCGCCATCGCCTCTCGTGAGGACGCCGTCCGTGACGCAGGCGAACCGCGCGCTCGTGATCAGCACTGTCGGGAATGACGAGCCGGCGGCGGACCGGATGGGATCCGCGTCGTACTCGTACCACTACGTCTGCCAGTCGTTCCTGCCGCTTCTGCGGCGGTGGGGACGCGTGACCGTCTCCGAACACGATCCCGAGGCCGCGAACGGAGCGATTCACCTCAGCTTTCGGCCGCTCGACTTTTTTCGTCCCGCGGCCGGAGCGCTGAACGCCGCGTTTCCGTTCTGGGACTTTCCGGACGTGCCGGCTTACGCGCTCGGCGGCAACCCGCGGAACGACTGGGTCGCGGTCGCGAACTCACTCGACCTGCTGTTGACGTCGAGCGAGTTCACGCGCGACGCGTTCGCCCGCTCCGGCGTCCGCGTGCCGATCCACGTCGTGCCGGTGCCGGTGCGCCGTCCGTTGTTCGAGCTCGCGGCGTGGACGCCGCAACGCCGCCTCCTCGATTGCCAGGCGTACGAGCTGACCAGCGACAGTGTGCCGCGGTTGCAGGCGCCTTCGCGCGCCACGAGCGTTTACCATCGCCGCGTTCGGCCGCACCTTTCGCGGCGATCGATCGACCTCGCCAGCGTGATGGCACGGTCGGCGCGCTCCGCACGCGCGGAGTGGCGCGACATCACTTCCGCCGCACCGCCGCCGCATTCGCCGCTCGAGCTCTCCGGCATCGTTTACACGACCGTGCTGAATCCGTTCGACCAGCGAAAGAACTGGGAAGACCTGCTCACGGCCTTCCTTTTCGCGCTCCGAGACCGCGCCGACGCCACGCTCGTCGTCAAGCTCGTTGTCCCGCCGCAGCGCGCGGCGTTCGGCGTCAACCGGATCGTTCGCTTCTGGCGCACGCTCGGAATCGGGCACCGGTGCAGAGTCGTCCTCGTCAGCGCGTATCTCGACGACGCGCAGATGCTCGAGCTCACCGCGGCGAGCACGTACTACCTGAACGCCTCGCGCGCCGAAGGAGCGTGCCTCCCGCTGCAGGATTTCCTGGCCGCCGGCAGGCCGGCCGTCGCGCCGCGGCATTCCGCTATCGCCGACTACTTCGATTCCGGCAGCGGCCTGGTCGTCGAGTCGCACCCGGAGCCGGCGTCGTGGCCGCAGGATCCCGACGGCCGCTGCACGACGACATGGCACCGCCTGGTCTGGACGTCGCTGCGCGACCGCATCGCCGAAAGTTACGAGATGGCGACGCACGATCGCGCCGGTTACGCGCGCCTCTCCGCGAATGCCCGCGCGCGCATGCACGCGCTGGCGAGCGACGAGGCAGTGTGGGCGCGGCTCGAGCCGGCGCTCGATTCGATCGCGGAGAGCCGGCGTGCTCTTTAACTCGCTCGCGTTCATCGCATTCTTCGTCGTCGTTTACGCCGCGTACGTCGTGCTGCGGCATCGAGCGCAGAACGTGATGCTTCTGCTCGCGAGCTGGTTCTTCTACGGCTCGTGGGACTGGCGCTTCCTCGGCCTGATGCTGTTCTCCACGGCGATGGACTACGGCTTCGGCCGCCTGCTCGCGCGCGTCCGCGACCCGCGGCGGCGGAAGCTGATTCTGGTCACCAGCGTGACGGTCAACCTCGGCATTCTCTTCGTGTTCAAGTACTTCAACTTCTTCGCGGCGACGCTTGGCCGCATGCTGCACGTCTTCGCGCTCGATCCCGGCGCGCAACTGCTGCAGGTCATCCTGCCGCTCGGCATCTCGTTCTACACGTTCCACAACGTCAGCTACATCGTCGACGTCTACCACGAGCGCGTGACGCCGACGCGCGACTTCGTCGAGTTCGGTCTCTACGTCGCGCTCTTCCCGCAGCTCATCGCCGGACCGATCGCCCGCCCCGCACACCTGTTGCCGCAGATCCAGACGCCGCGCCGCATCACGTACGAGATGTTCCGCAACGGCGCGTGGCTCATCCTCCTCGGCTACTTCAAGAAAGTCGTGCTCGCCGACAACATGGCCGCGTTCACGAAACCGCTGTTCGCGAATCCGCACGCGTTTCACGGCGTGGAGGTGCTGCTCGGTCTCTACGCCTTCGCCTTCCAGATCTACGGCGATTTCTCCGGCTACTCCGACATCGCCCGCGGTCTCAGCAAGTTGATGGGATTCGAGCTGATGGTGAACTTCCGCCATCCGTACTTTGCCGCGAACCCGGCCGACTTCTGGCGGCGGTGGCATATCTCGCTCTCGACGTGGCTGCGCGATTACCTCTACATCCCGCTCGGCGGCAGCCGGCAGGGGACGCTGAAGACGTACCGCAATTTGCTCATCACGATGCTTCTCGGCGGTCTCTGGCACGGCGCGGCGTGGCACTTCGTGGCGTGGGGCGCGTTTCACGGAGTGCTGCTTTGTGCCCATCGCGCCGCGGAGCCGCTGCTCGCGTCGTTGCGCTCGATGGTTGCGGCGTCGAGCGTCTTCGTTCGCCGTGCGCTCCGCGCCGGAGGCGTCTTCGCATTCTTCAACGTCACCTGCATCGGGTGGCTTCTGTTCGCGGCGCCGCGCCTGCGCGACGCCGGCACGCTCCTGCGAAACCTGGCCACTCGCGATCTGACGCACGGCCGCCTCGCCGCCGTGACGATGCTCTGCTTCGCGCTGCCGCTGCTGGCGATGGAGTGGGCGCAGGAGCGAAGCGGCACGTCGCTCCCGGTGATCAAAACGTGGCCGCGCGCGCTGCGGCTGGCATGCTACATCGCAGTTTTCTCAGCCATTCTTCTGTGCGGTGCGGTGGAGCGCCATGAGTTCATCTATTTTCAGTTCTGAGACGGTTCGCCGTTATGGCGCGCTCCCGCGGAAGGAGCGGGTCTGGCACGCGGCGATCACCGGCGCGGCCGTGATCGCCGTCCTCGTCTGCCGCGAAATCCCGCCGCGGCTGTACGGAACCAGCGGTTGCCGAGGCGGTTCGCTCGGCAGCACCGCGGTGGCGTCGCTGTCGGATCGCACGGAAGTGTTGTTCGCCGGATCGTCCCACGTGCTGTTCGGCGTTCGGCCACAGCGCTTCACGATTCCCGCGATGAACCTCGCCGGGACGTGGCTCGACTACACGTGCATCCGCGCCGTCATCGCCAAACATCTCCATCGCGTCCCGAACCTGAAGGTCGCGGTGATCGAATATGACGAGCTGCCGTACGTTTCCGATCTCGTTCCGGCGATGCTCGCCACGCGAGACGTCCGACCGCTGCAGGAGCTCGGCTTGTCGCCCGCGGAGTTCCCGACGGCCAACGCGGCGCAGACGGCCGAGGTTTACGCCACCAACTTCCTGTTTCCGTTCACCGGTCTGCCTCGCGTCACGCCGCGAGCGTGGGTCGATCGCGACAAGACCTGCAGTCCGCTCTACCACCCGCCACGCGGCTTCGCTCCCGGCTACTACTACACCGACGGCGTCACCCCGGAGAATTTCGACGCCGGCGCCGTCTTCAACGCGCTCGCGCGGGCATCGCGGAAAGTGAACGTCGTCCGCAGAAACGAAGCGGCGCTTACCGAGACCATCGCTCTGCTTCGCAGCCGCGGAACTGCCGTCGTGCTGCTCCGCCTTCCGCACGCACGCGGCTACGTGCCGCAACGGCCGCCGATCGTGAGCGCGCGATTCCGTGAGCTGCAAAGGATTGCCCTCGCCGCCAGCCGGGCGGACGCCGGCATCGCCGTGTGGGATTTCGCGGAACATCCGGCGTTCGATCCCGCTGATTTCGTCGACAACAACCACCTCAATGCGGCGGGAGCGGATAAGCTGGCGAAACTGCTCGATGCGCCGCTCCGCGCGCTCGCGTCGAAACCCGTTGCGGAGGTCCGGTGAAAATCGTGTTGTGCAAAGGCCGCTTCGGAGGCCCGATCAGCGGTGCCGACGAAACGATCGTTGCGTACGCGATCGAGCTCCGAGCAGCGGGACAGGATGCCCGCGTCGCCGTTCTCTATCCGCCGCCGGCCGACGACCCGCATTACCGGCGGCTGCTCGACGCGCGCGTGCCGGTGTCGTGCATCGCCAGCCGGTCGCTGGTCGGCCACGGCCTGCAGTTCGTTCGCAATCACGTGCCGCACATTCCGGGCGGCGCGCGGCGGCTGTTCCAGAAGACGGCCGCCGGTCTCTCCTCCAGCTACGATCGCCGTTGCCGTGCGTACTTTTCGCGCCTGCGGCCCGACGTCGTTCACGTCGTCACGCCCGATCCGGCGTCCGTCGCGATCATTCGCGGCGCTCACGCGGCCAACGTTCCGGTCCTGTACCAGGAGCTCGGCACCGCCGATTTTCTCCCCGACCTCGATTTCTATTACGACCACCTCGGCGCGGCGCTGCCGCTGGCGCACGTCGCCGCTCTCTCTCCGCGCCTCGCGGCGCGATTCGCGGAGAAGTTCGTTCGAACGGCGGTCGGCGTGCTGCCCATCACCCTCGCCGACGTCCCCGCGCCGCCGCCGAGGCCGAGCAACGGCCGGGTCACGTTCGGCTTCGCGGCGCGGCTCGAATACGGCAAGGGGCCGCTTGCCCTCATCGACGCGTTCGTAAAGACCGCGAATCGCGTGCCCGAAGTGTCGCTTCGCATCGCCGGCGGCGGTCCGCAGTTCGACGACGTGATGCGTCGCGCCGCCGCCGCCGCGCTGAACGGGCACTGCACGTTCACCGGCACGTACTCCGGACCGGCCGCCCGCGATGCGTTCATGCGCGGCATCGACGTTCTCGTGCTCCCCACGCTGGCCGAAGGGACGCCGAATACGATCGTCGAAGCGATGGCGCACGGCGTTCCCGTGATCGCCTCAGCTGTCGGCGGCATTCCGGACATGCTCGGATCGGACGCAGGCCTGCTCGTGCCGCCGGCCGACGTCGATGCGCTCGCCGCGGCAATGACCGAGCTCGCGCGCGACGCCGCGAGGCGTGAAATGCTGGCCCGCGCGGCGCGCACGCGTTACGAGGAGCTCTTCTCCCCCGCCGCCGTGGTTCCGCTGCTTCGCGCCACATACGCGCGACTGTCCGGCCGCGACGACCCCGGTCCGGCGCCGCAGCATCCCTGGGCGAATGGATAATCGACAAAAACAGAAACGGCCGACGTAATTTCATCAGATAGACTTCCCCTCCCGGAGAACCGCATGAGCGCGACTGCGCAAACGATTGAACGTATTTCGCCTGAAACGAACCTCTTCGAATCGATCCTCGAACTGATCCGGCGCACGTCCACCATCCTGCCGGACGACGTCGTACGCGCCGTCACCGGTGCGCGGAAGAACGAAGAGGAAGGATCGAATGCCGACGTCGCGCTGAACGTCATCGGCTGCAACATCGGACTTGCGCGCGACAACTCGCTGCCGCTTTGCCAGGACACCGGCACGATCCTCTTTTACGTCCACACGCCGGCCGGCTACGACCAGCTCGCGTTCGAGGAGATCGCTACCGAGGCGGTGAGGGCGGCCACGAAGAAAGGGTATCTGCGGCAGAACAGCGTCGACAGCATCACCGGCAAGAACACCGGCGACAACACCGGGCCCGGCTCGCCCGTTTTTCATTTTCATCAATGGCGCGAACCGCATGTGGAAGTGAAGCTGATGCTGAAAGGCGGCGGCTGCGAAAACATGAACGCGCAGTACTCGCTGCCGCACCCCGACCTCGGCGGGCGCGATCTCAAAGGTGTCGAGAACGCCATCCTCGATTGCGTCCTCCAGGCGCAGGGCCAGGGATGTGGTCCCGGCATCCTCGGCGTCTGCATCGGCGGCGACCGCGGCACCGGCTACGGTTTCGCTAAGGAGCAGCTTCTGCGCATGCTCGACGATACGAATCCCGATCCGGTGCTCGCTGAGCTTGAAGCGCGCGTGGTCGAGAAGGCGAATCAGTCCGGTATTGGACCGATGGGATTCGGCGGCAAGACGACACTGCTGGCCTGCAAAATCGGCAAGCTCAATCGCCTGCCGGCGTCGTTCTTCGTCTCGATCGCGTACATGTGCTGGGCGTATCGCCGGCGCGGCGCGGAACTGAATCTGAACGGCGAAGTTTCCAACTGGCTCTATTGATCGTCTAAGACGGCATGAAGCCGGTTGTGCCGTTACTTTTCACTCTGCTCGTGGCCTCGTGCGACGCGTTGATGCAACGCGAGATGGCCTCGCTGCAACCGCCGAAACGGACGGACGCCGTTCGCGCACTTTTCACACCGCCTTCATTGGCGCAGCTCGTGGCTCCCGAACCGCCGCCACCGCCGCCGGCATTCGGCTTTCCGTGAATGCTCATGGTCACGCCGGTCAGTTCGACCGACGGCGCCAAAGCCGCTTGCACGTCGTGTCATGCGAATGGAATCCCAAACGCGATAGCATCGAAGCATGGCTCTGGTAAAGCTCACCACTCCCATTGACGAAGCAACAATCCGCACTCTTCACGTCGGCGATTCCGTCGCCATCACCGGCCGCCTCTACACCGGACGCGATGCCGTTCATCACCGCATCCACACCGGCACCAAGCCGCCCGTCGACCTCGCGGGCCACATCATTTATCACTGCGGTCCGGTGATGGTGAAGGAAGGCAATCAGTGGGTTTGCAAAGCTGCAGGCCCGACGACTTCCTCGCGCGAAGAGCCGTACCAGTGGGAAGTGATGCGCGACTACGGCATCCGCGGCGTGATCGGCAAGGGCGGGATGGGCGAGAAGACGCTGGCCGCGTGCAAGGAGTATGGCGCGGTCTACATGCACGCCATCGGCGGCGCCGCGCAGGTCTGCGCCGCATCGATCAAACGCGTCGACGGCGTCGACTGGATGGACCTCGGATCCCCCGAGGCTATCTGGCATTTGTGGGTGGAAGACTTCATGGCCATCGTCACCATGGACGCGCACGGCCAGTCGCTGCACAAGAACGTTTTCGAGGAATCGAAGGCGCGGCTCGAGGCGATGAAGGCTTGAGGAAAATGTCGTCCGTCGGCTCCTCTGTTCTTTGTTCTTAGGTCGACGACGCCACAAAGTCGACGGGTTCGTGTCTGGTTTACGGTACGCGCCGACGCCAGCGGACAACGAGAGGATCTATGGCGACTTACCATACCAACTCCCCTGAGTACCCTCCTAAGAACCGCGAGGTTCACCACAACAACGAGCAGTGTCCCGAAGGAAAAAAGATCAAGCCCCAGCATCGCGAGTCAGGCACAGGCGGCAAACCATTGTGCAAAGAATGTTAGGTTAGGCGAATCCAACAACAGCGAGCGTCGGCGCGTACGAAAAGCTAGCAACGAGATGAGTCTGCGCAGAGAAGCACACGCTCCTCCCGAGTACCGAAGAGCTCGCATAGAATGTAAGTTATGGCTCTTCGCGACATATGGCTTACCGCGCCGGATCAAATCCGGCTGAAGCACATTCAGCAAATCATTGCTTTTGCCGGCGACGGCAAGTTGCTGGATGGCGGTTCGTCGTCAGCGGAGTTTCGCGCGTTTCTCGCTCTCGTACCGTCAGATCTTCTTAGCCGCTACGCGGCGGAGTGTATCGCCGAATCGTTTCCAAACTCGGGGCATGCCTTTCAGGATCTGGTGAACGAAGTAGGTCGTCGTCTCGGCTTCGTCGTTACGCCGGGACGCTATCGTGGCATCTCCGGTCAGAACGGATTCGATGGCTTGTGGGTATTTCCGCACGACCATGCGGCGGTGGTCGAAGTTAAAACGACGGATGCGTATCGCATCGTCCTGGAGACGGTTGCCGTATATCGCCGTAAGTTGATCGGCGAGGGGAAAATCGGAGAAGAGAATTCCTCGATCCTAATTGTAGTCGGCCGAGAGGACACGGGCGAGCTAGAAGCGCAAATTCGCGGTTCGAGGTACGCATGGGATATTCGCGTGATTTCGCTGGAGGGCTTACTGCGATTACTTGCCCTCAAAGAGGAATTAGAAGATCCAGAAACCGTACGGCGGATTCACGCGATTCTCGTCCCGCGTGAGTTTACGCGCCTCGATGAAATCGTGGATCTTGTGTTCTCAACTGCGGAAGACGTCAAACAAGAGGATCTTGCTGAAGTTGAAGTTGATGAGGCGACCGAGCGGCGCCATGAGCCTAAACTTGTGCCCGTCGCGTTTCACGAGGCGTGCGTCGATCGAATTCAAACGGCGCTGCATTTGCCGCTGGTGCGCGAGTCACGCGCCACTTTTCGGTCGCCCGACGGTGCCGTTACTCTCGTTTGCGCCGTTTCCAAAGAGCACGATCGCACGGGTTTTCATGGATTTTGGTTTGCTTTTCATCCTCATCAGCGAAGAGTCCTTAAAAACACTCCGCAGGCATACGTGGCGTTCGGCTGCGGATCGCCTGAATTGGTTTTGCTAATACCTTTCAACCGCTTTGACAACTGGCTGGACGGTATGAATGTTACCGAGCGAGCAGACCGAATGTATTGGCATGTGAAGATTGTCCGTGACGGAAAACGACTTTATCTAACGCGACCTAGTGTCCCGAAGCTCGACCTGAGCGAGTTTCTGCTTCCGGGAAACCTATCGGCAGCAGCCACATGACGAAGAAACTGCAAATGCGCACCGAACGCGACACACTCGGCGAAGTCTCCGTCCCTGACGACGCGCTGTACGGCGCGCAGACGCAGCGCGCGGTCGAGAACTATCCGATCAGCGGACTGCGCGAACATCCGGTGTTCATCCGCTCGTTCATCCTGCTGAAAAAAGCGGCGGCGCTGGCGAACAAGGAGCTCGACGCGCTCGATGCGAATCTTGCCGATTCCATCGTCGCCGCATGCGATGAGTTGCTCGACAACGCTGAAAAGTATCGGCCGCAATTCGTCGTCGACGTCTTTCAGGCCGGCGCCGGGACGTCGTTCAACATGAACGTGAACGAGGTCATCGCCAACCTCGCCAATCCGGAGCGCGGTGCGTACAAGCCGGTCCATCCGAACGACCACGTGAACATGGCGCAGTCGACGAACGATGTGTTCCCGACCGCGATCCGCATCGCCACGCTGCTGCTGCTGTTGAACGAGCTGATGCCGGAGCTCGACCGTCTGGCCATGGCGCTCGCCAACCGCGGCGAGGCGTTCGCGGACGTGATCAAGTCCGGCCGCACGCACCTTCAGGACGCGGTGCCGGTGACGCTCGGCCAGGAATTCGATGCATACGCCTCGGCGGTCGCACGCGCCACACGTCATCTGGCGTTCGCGGCCTCCGAGCTGCGCGAGCTCGGCATCGGCGGCACCGCCGCCGGAACCGGCATGAACGCGCCGCGCGGCTACCGGCATGCTGTGATCAAGCACCTCAACGAGATGACCGGTCTCGAGCTCGTGGCCTCGCAGGATCTTCGCGAGGCGATGCAGTCGCAGCTTCCGGTCGCCGCCGTTTCCGCCGCGCTGCGCAACCTGGCGCTGGAGTTGACGCGCATCGCCAACGATCTCCGCCTCCTCGCCTCGGGGCCGCAGACCGGCTTCGCGGAGATCATCCTGCCGGCCGTGCAACCCGGCTCGTCGATCATGCCCGGCAAGGTCAATCCGTCGATGCTGGAGTGCATGAACCAGCTCTGCTTCCACATCATCGGATCGGCGACGGCGATCGACTACGCGGTGCAGGCGGGGCAGCTCGAGCTCAACGTGATGATGCCGCTGATGGCGTTCGAGATTCTCTTCTCGATGGAGATCCTGAAGAACTACCTGCCGGTCTTCGTCGCCAAGTGCATCGCCGGAATCGAAGCGGACCGCGCGCAGTGCGAGGCGTACTACATCAGCTCTCCGTCGCTGGCCACGGCGCTGAATCCGATCATCGGCTACGCGAAAGCGGCCGAGATTGCGAAAGAGTCTGCGAAGAGCGGCACGCCCATCCCGACGCTGCTGCGCGAGAAGAAGATCCTGAGCGACGCCGAGATCGCGCGCATCTTCACCCCCGAGTTTCTCGCCGGACAGGCGGATTGACGATTACAATTCGTCCGCCGTCCAACAATTCATGCGCCTCTTCATCGCCATCTCCTTCCCGGAGCAGGAGCTCCGCGCGATCAGCGACCGCGTTTCGATGGTGAAGTCGCGGCTGCCGCCGGCGTCGTGGGTGCGTCCCGAGACGCAACACCTGACCTTCGCATTTCTCGGAGAGCAACCGGAATCGCTCCTCCCGATTCTCGCCAAGCGCGTCGAAGCAAACCTGGCCGCCGTTCCGCGATTCGAAGGACACCTACGCGGCAGCGGATTTTTCCCGAACGCGCGCCACGCCCGTGTGGGATGGGTAGGTGCCGCGCCGGAGGAGAACTTCCGCGCCGTCGCAAACGCCGTTCGCGGCGGTGTCAAGGCTGCCGGAGTCACGATCGACGCCGGCGATTTTCGCGCGCACCTCACGCTCTTCCGCATCCGCGATCAATGGCCGCCAGCCTGCATCGAGATCTTCAACGGCGCGTTGCGCGACTTCAAATCCGATCCGTTTGCAGTCGACGCCGTGACGCTGTTCTCCAGTGAGCTGAATCCGAAGGGAGCGATCCACACGCCGCTGCGCACGTTCGCGCTGGCGTGAGTGGGGCACCGGCTATCGGCATCAGACACTGCATCTTGCCAAAGCACAGACAAGAGTGTCTGTGCCACACAGGCAGAATCAATGTGGCTTGCCACACAAGCCCTACCGCCGCGCGGTGTGGCACAGACACTCCTGTCTGTGCTGGTGAGGCTCGGCACGCTTGAGAAGATCAACGCGTCGCGCGGCTCTTGGCCACCGACTTGCCGCGCAACTGGCCGCACGCCGCGGCGATGTCGCGTCCCTTCGAGCGACGCACCGTCACCTGCACGCCGTTGCGGACGAGCGTGTCGACGAAGCGGTCGATCGATCCTTCCTTCGGGCGCTTCATCCAGGCAGGAAGGTTCGGATCCTCGTTGAACGGAATCGCGTTCACTTTCGCGCGCAGGCCGTGGATCAGTTTTGCCAGCGCCAGCGCGTCGGAATGCGAATCGTTGTAGCCGGCCAGGAGCACGTACTCGATCGTGATCTCGCGTCCCTTTTCGGACGGGTACTTTTTGAGGACCGCGACCAACTCCTCCAGCGGATACTTCTTCGTGATCGGCATGATCTCTTCGCGGCGCCGCCGATCCGGCGCGTTGATCGATACCGCCAGGTTCGGACGCCGCGGCAGTTTCGCCAGCTCCTCGATGCCCGGGATGATGCCGGACGTCGACAGCGTGATCCGTTTCGGCGCGATGTTTTTGTAGAGCACATCAAGCGTCGTGACGAGATTTTCGAAATTCAGCAGCGGTTCGCCCATGCCCATGAAGACCACGTTCATCGATTCCATCGGCACGCTGTGCTCGTGCTGGATGGTGAAGAACTGGCCGAGCATTTCCACCGGCGAGAGGTTGCGCCCCGCGCCGAAAAAACCGGTCACGCAGAACGTGCAGCCGACCGCGCATCCCGCCTGCGACGACAGGCAAACGCTCGTTCGCTCCCCCATCGGCATGTACACCGCCTCGATGCGATTGCCGTCGCGGAGAGTGAAGAGATACTTCTGGCTTCCGTCCGCCGCCGGCGTCGTCCGCTCGACGACTTCCGGGAACGCCAGCGTGTAGTGCTCGGCCAGCGCGTTGCGCAGTTCCTTCGGGATGTTCGTCATGGCGTCGAAGGTGTCGACGCCGCGGACGTACATCCACTCCTCGATCTGCTTCACGCGGAAGGGCGGCGAAACGATCGCGCTGAGCGCCTGTTCCAGGCGCGGCGGCGCGAGGTCATAGAGATTCGCAGGGAGATTCGTGGGGCTACTCGTCGTCACTGGTCGCCGCCAACGGTTCCGGACGGCGCGCGCCTCTCACTTTTCGCGTCGGATCGATGCCCATCGCGCGCAGCATGGCCAGGTCGTTCACGTCGATGCGGAACTGCACCTGCTTGTCGCTCTTGACCATCATGCCCGCCGCGGGATCGGGCGCCGGCGTTTCTTCTTCTTCGCCGAGGCGGTTCAGACCGATCGTGGCATCGAGGAGGACGTAGAGGTTGTAGCCCTCATCGCGGATTCGTTGAATGTGTTCGTTGACGTCTTCGGAGCTCGAGATCGAATCGTTGATCGCCGTCCCGAGCTGTTGCAGGAGCTGCTTGATTTTGTCGTCCAAGGGTTCGTTCCGATACCGAGGCAGTGTAGTACTCCCGAGGCGAAGGTCAATATTCCGAAGCATCGCCGCGAGGCGTATCCTATTCGCCCTTCGGCGTCTCGAGCGGCTGCAAACCGGCAGCCACCGACTCCCACAGTTCCGACCAGTAAGCGAGGTACTTCCAGCGCCCCCACTTCGCGTAGCGCCGCAGCATGGTGCGATCGGAAACGGCGCGTCCGCCGTGGTAGCGCTCGCGGACGAAGCGGCGGAACTCGGTGTCGACGGCGATGAAGTCGTGCCGCCCGTCCATGGCCAGCAGATGCGCGGCACCGTACGGTCCGATCCCAGGCAGTTCGCGATAGCTCTTGAACAGCTCCTCGGTACTCTGCGCCGGATCGCTCATCGCCTTCGTGTCGATCGAACCGTCCGCGATGCCGGTGGCCAGCGAGTGGATCGACTTCGCGCGATATCCGAGGCGGCAATCCTCCTGCAGCTCGTCGGCGGAAAATCGCGCCACGTCTTCCGGCGTGGGAAACGCGCGTCCCGACTTCGTTTTCCGTCCGCACTTTTCGACGATCAACTCCGTCATGCGCATCGTCTGCCGCCACATGGTGTTGGTCGTAGTGATGATCTTCACGACGTCTTCGAAGAGCGTCGCGCCGCAAAGGAGCCGCCCGAATCCGGACGACTCGACCCACGCGTGCGCAGGCGAGTTGCGGGTTAGGTTCACGAACTCGCTGGTATCGACGCCGAGTTGAAACATGCGCCCGAGTTTGCGACGCAGCTCCTCGCTGTCGTCAGCTCCCTCGACGCGCAGCGATTCCCCATCGAACGAGATGCGAAGATCGACCGCTTTTCCGCCGAGGATCTCCGGCCGATGCAGCGTCTGCTCGTCGCGCGCCCAGCGGAAGGGCGCGAGCAGATACCAGCCGTGCGAGACGACCGTCGACGCGAAATGAAAGTGCGGAGGAACAGGAATGGAGGCGACGGCCGGAATCGAACCGGCGGATAAAGGTTTTGCAGACCTCTGCCTTACCACTTGGCTACGTCGCCCTCGGAAAAGATTGGCGAGTCTAGTGAACCGCCCTCCCAGCGTCAATATTCAGCGTTGACACCACGCCCTCGCCTCATCCACCATGCCGCCCCTCGCGCCAAATTCTGTGGTGTAGCTCAGTTGGTAGAGCGCCGGATTGTTAATCCGGTGGTCGGAGGTTCGAGTCCTCCCGCCACAGCCAGGCGGCGACGCGCCGCTGCGTTGGCCGGCATAGTCTTCGCCACCATTCCTTCTCGTGGCGCGATCAGCGCTACCGCACAACCCGTTCGATGACAGCGTTCCTGAACGTCATCTCGCCCTGATGGGAAAATCGTCCTTCCCCGTCGCACCTATGTCATTGATCGCCGGCTCTTCACGGAATGGCGACGACGAGGAGAAGACGATGACTGCATGGGTTGACTATCGCGAACTGGACGTCCCCCAGGCTACAGCGCCTCTGACGCACAACAAATGCGTCCGTTTCGAGACGCAGTCGTATTTCGATTGCGGTTCCTCTCCGGTCCTGAGCATGGGCGGTGTCGCGCCGTACACCCTCGAGGCGTGGATCAAGCCGCGCTCCGTCACCGGCGGCTTCATCGTCGGTAAGCTCGGGGAGGGCTCACTCTCGATCGTCAAGGGCCACTTGCTTGCGGGCCGCAATGTTGGAGACCGAAGCGGCGGATCGAGGGCAATCCATTCGGCCACGGTGCTCGAAGCTGGCCGGTGGTACCACGTGGCCACGACCTTCGACGGTACGTCCATGAGCTTGTACGTGAACGGCAAGCGGGAGATGAGCGTGAAGCCGTTAACTCGTCTGAAAGCCTGCCCGAGCGAGGCCACGCTCATCGGCGCACAAAAGAACCAGGGACGGCCCGCCAACTTCTTTCTGGGACTGATCCACGAAGTGCGCATCTGGAACGTCAGCCGTACGTCCGATCAGTTGTTCCGGTCGATGAAGGATGTGGAGTCCTTGCATGGGTTGGTGGCCCGGTACACGTTCGCGAGCGTTTCCGGCCAGGCAGATCTGATCCAGCAGCCGCGCAACCTTACAACTTCCCGCCAGACGGCCGACTTTCCGTGGGAGGGCAGGGGTCTTCGCCCCACACTCCTGACAAACTGATCCTGACGCATCACAACTGGCAGCACTCGTTGATCTGGTCGAGGAGCGGGGGAGTACGATGCATCCCGGCCATGAGTGAGAGCGATGACGCACCAGGCACCACCGGCGAAAACGTGACGAAGGACTTTGTCATCGCCGGATTGGGAGGGTCGGCAGGTTCGATCCCGTCGTTCCGCGAGTTCTTTCGCAACGTGCCGGCGGACAGCGGCATCGCCTACGTGGTCATCCTGCATCTCTCGCCGGAATACGAAAGTCATCTCGCCGAGGTGCTGCAGAAATCCGCCAGCATTCCGGTGACGCAGGTGCACGAGCAGGTGACCGTGGAGCCGAACCACGTCTACGTCATCCCGCCGAACAAGAGCATGGGAATGAACGACGGCACGCTGGTCGTGTCGGACATCACCGGCTTCCAGGAACGGCGCGCGCCAGTGGACGTCTTTTTTCGCACGCTGGCCGACACGCATGAATCGCGGTCGGTGTGCGTGATCCTCTCCGGATCGGGTACGGATGGCTCGATGGGGTTGCGCCGGATCAAGGAGAACAACGGCCTCGTACTGGTGCAGGATCCGGACGAGGCGGAGTTCGACGAGATGCCGCGCAACTCGATCGACACGGGGCTGGTCGACTTCATCCTGCCGGTCGCCGAGATGCCGGCGCGGATGATGGCGTATCGCGACCAGATCGGCACCCGACCGCTGGTCGTCGACTCGCGCTCGGACGAGGACGAGCATGCGCTGATCGAAGTCTTCACGATCCTGCGCATGCGCACCGGCCAGGACTTCACGAATTACAAGCGCGCCACGGTGCTCCGCCGGATCGAGCGACGCATGGCCGTGCGGGAGATCGCGCGGCTGCCCAGCTACGCGCTCTTTCTCCGCGAACGCGCGGATGAAACGGACGCACTCCTGCGCGAGCTGCTGATCAGCGTCACGAACTTCTTCCGCGACGCCGACGTGTGGGAGACGCTCGAAGAGACGATCATTCCGAAGCTGCTCGACGGCAAGGGCGCGGACGATCATCTCCGGGTTTGGGTGGCCGGTTGCGCAACGGGCGAAGAAGCATATTCGGTGGCCATGGTGCTGGCCGATGCCGTCGCGCGCACTGGATCCGCGGTGCAGGTCCAGATTTTCGCCACCGATCTCGACGAGGACGCCATCGCCAAAGCGCGAAACGGCTACTACACGATCGCCGAATCGGCCGACGTGTCGCCCGAACGGCTGCGCCGCTACTTTGTGAAAGAGCAGGCCGGATACCGCGTCCGGCGCGAGCTGCGCGAGCTGGTGCTGTTCGCCCATCACAACCTGATCAAGGATCCGCCTTTCTCACACCTCGACTTCGTCACCTGCCGCAACGTGCTGATTTATCTCAATCGCACAGCCCAGGAGCGAACCATGGAGTTGCTGCACTTCGCGCTCGAGCCCGAGGGCTATCTCCTGCTGGGCACTGCCGAGAGCGTGGACGGAGCGGGGCAGCTGTTCTCGACGGTTGACAAGGAACATCACATCTATCAGAGCCGGGCCGTGCCTCGGGTGGTCAACATGCCGGCGCCGGCGCAGCTCACCGTCGCCTCCGACCTGCGCCATGCCTTTCCGCCGGGTGAACGCGCCGACGCCCGCGCCCGTTTCGCGCCGATCGATCTGCACCAGCGGTTGCTCGAGGAGTATGGCCCGCCGTCGCTCATCGTCGACGAGCAGTACGACATCGTGCACCTCTCCGAGCGCGCCGGAAAATATCTCCAGTTCGCTGCCGGCGATGCGTCGCTCAATCTGCTGCAGGTGGCCACGCCGGAGCTGCGCATCGGACTGCGCAACGCGCTCTCCCAGGCGGAGCAGCGCAGCGGCACGGTCGCGGCGCGAGGCTTGACGGTCCACACCGGCGACCATTTCGAGACCGTCGACGTCATCGTGCGTCCCGTAATGCGCCAGGGAAGTCCCGCGCGCGGCTACTTCCTCGTGCTGTTCGAGAGCGCCGGCAATCCCGCTGACATGCCGAGCGAAGCCACCGCGGTCGAGCCGATGGACCGGCAGGTGGAGGACGAGCTCGTTCGCGTCAAGGCGCAGATGCGCAGCGCCATCGAACAGTACGAAACGCAGGTCGAGGAAGCGCGGGCAGCGAACGAAGAGCTGCAGGCGATGAACGAGGAGTTGCGCTCCACCGCCGAGGAGCTGGAGACCAGCCAGGAGGAATTGCAGTCGGTCAACGAGGAGCTGCAGACCGTCAATCAGGAGCTGAAGGTCAAGATCGACGAGGTCAGCCATGCCAACAACGACATGCGCAACCTCATGAGCTCGACCGAGATCGGCACGATCTTCGTCGATCGCGCCCTGACCGTGAAGCTCTTCACGCCGCGGATCCGCGACATCTTCAATCTCATCCCCGCCGACGTCGGCCGTTCTCTGCTCGACATCAGCAGCAAGCTGACCATCGACAAGCTGGCCGGCGACGTAGAGACCGTGCTCGATCGCCTCCAGACCATCGGCCGGGAGGTGCAGACGCGGGACGGACGGCGGCATTCCATGCGGCTGCTGCCGTACCGGACCGCCGAGGACCGCATCGACGGCGTGGTCATCACGTTCGTCGACATCACCGAGCGGATGCAGACCGAGGAAGCGCTTCGCAAAAGCGAGGAGCGCCATCGCGCCATCATCACGAGCGCGCGCGACTACGCGATCGTAACGACCGACATCGACGGAACGATCACCAGCTGGTCGCCCGGCGCGGAGTTGGTCTTCGGCTGGACTGCGGCGGAGGCGGTCGGCCAGCCGCTGGACATGACCTTCACGCCTGAAGATCGGGCCGCGGGCCAGCCGGACAAAGAGCGGCAGACGGCGCGCGAGCGGGAGAGCGCCCCCGATATCCGCTGGCATATGCGGAAAGACGGAACGCGTGTTTTCGTCGACGGAATGATGCGCGTGCTCATGGACGCCAACGGCGCGCCGCGCGGGTTTCTGAAAATCGGAAACGACGTCACCCATCGCCGCAACACCGAAGAAGCGCTGCGCGACTCCGAGGCGCGCCTGAAAGCGGTGGCCAACGTCGTTCCCGACTTGATCTGGAGCAGCGACGCAGCCGGATCGCGGGACTGGTACAACAAGCGTTGGCTGGATTACACCGGCCAGACGTTCGAGGAAGCGCGCGGCTACGGCTGGCTGGAGGCGATCCATCCCGACGATCGCGCGGCGTCGCGCGATGAGCTCCGGCGCGCGCTCGATTCCGGCGAGCGATTCCGGAAGGAGCATCGCATCCGCAACAGCAGCGGCGAGTACCGCTGGTTTCTCGTTCAGGCCGAGCCGCTGCGCAACGCAGACGGCGAAGTCGTGCGCTGGTTTGGCGCCTCAACGGACATTCACGAGCAGCGCATGGCGCGCGAGGTTCTCGAAGAGCGCGTCCGCGTCAGAACACAGCAGCTCGAAGACTTGAATGCGCAACGCCAGCAGCTTCTGGAGCGGCTCGTCACCGCCACGGAAGAGGAGCGCCGGCGCATCGCGCGCGAGCTGCACGATGTGCTCGGCCAGCACATCACCGCACTTCGCATGGCGTTCGAGGCAGCGCGGCCGCAGGACGACTCGCTCTCCGGCATGAGCGCGATGGTGCAACGTCTCGACGAGACCGTGGACCGGCTCACCATGGAGCTTCGTCCCCCCGCGCTCGATCACCTCGGCCTGCACGGAGCAATCACCTCGCTGGCGCAGGAATTCTCCGCGGCCGCCGGCATGCGGGTGGACGTGCATCTGCCCGGTGTCGACGGAGACCGGTTCAGCGACGCCATCGAGACCACCATCTACCGCGTCGTGCAGGAAGCGCTTACCAACGTCCGGAAGCATGCCGGCGCATCCACCGTGAGCATCATCCTGGAGCGCGACGGCGAGCTGCTGCGGATGATCATCGAGGACAACGGCCGCGGCTTCGACGTCGACGGCGCTCTGGCCGCAATGCCGGGGCGCGGACACTTCGGCCTGATCGGCATGCGCGAGCGGCTGGCCCTCATGCGCGGCTCGCTCGACATCGAGTCGCAGCCCGGCAGCGGAACCACGATCTACGTGCGCGTCCCGCTGCCTGACGCGAAAACAGGTTGATGACGAAGACGCGCGTATTTCTCATCGACGATCACGGCGTGCTCCGCCACGGATTGCGGCTTCTCATCGACGCTCAGCACGACATGCAAGTGGTCGGAGAAACGGAGTGGGGCCGCGGCGCGGCCGAAAGGATTGCGCGCGCCGGCGGCGCCGGCGTCGTGGTGCTCGACATCTCCCTCCCCGACACCACCGGAACGAACGTGGCCGCGGAGATCCACGCCGCCTTGCCGGACACGAAGATCGTCGCGCTCACCCGCCACGGCGAAAAAGCATACGTCCAGCAGATGCTGCGCAACGGCGCCAGCGGCTACGTGCTGAAGCAAACCGCCGGCGACGTGCTGGTCACCGCGATCCGTACCGTGGCGGCCGGTGGAACCTATCTCGATCCGGCCGTCGCGGGAAAGATGGCCGATTCCGACAAGCCGATGCGCGGCGCCGTTTCCGGCGATCTCACGGCGCGCGAGCAAGAAGTGCTGACGATGGTGGCCTGGGGCCATACCAACAAGGAGATCGCCTCGGTGCTCGGCATTACGGTGAAGACGGTCGAGACACACAAGGCGAACGCGATGGCAAAGCTCGAAATCACCAGCCGCGCAGAGTTGGTCCGCTACGCGATGGAGCAGGGCTGGCTGCAGCGTCAGTGATCGCGCTGCGTGGACAGGCGTTCGCGCGCCGGTTGCATCGCCAGCTGCGCGGCAACGGTGGACGCGGCGCGCAACACCGCTGCGCGCGCCGGACTGGCCTCGACTCGCGCGGCGTCGTCCAGCCCCACCGACAGATCTCCGATCGTGTGCCGCATCTCCGCGCGCAGCGCCGCCTCGGGTCCGGAATGAACGGGCGCGGACAGCAACCGCTGCAGGCTCGGCACCGTGCTCACGAACCGCCGCACTGCATCGAGGTTCACCGGAACCTGACGATCCGTTGGAAAACGGTCACGCGATTCGCGCGCGCATCTCGCGACGGCATCCACGAACGCGTCGATATCGAACGGTTTGCTCACCACCGCGAACACCCGGTTCGAACCGAGCAACTTCAGCGCACGCGCCACAGCAGTCGTCGTAATCACCGTCCGGCGAAGGACCTCGGCGTCGGTCGAGAGCAGTGATTCGAGCGCTCGATCGCGCTGCGCCGGCGCGAGATTGAGCTCGCGCACGATCGCGGCGTACTTGAACCGCTGGAGAAGTTCCGACGCCGAAGAGGCGTCCTCGACCGCGGTAACTTGAAACCCCGCATGCTGCAGCACGGTAGCGATCAACCGGCGATGAGAGCGGTCTCCGTCGATGACCAGGACGGAGTCGGTACGCGAAGACTGTTTGACCATGAAAGGCCACAGCATCGCCGACATCATTGCCCCCGTCCCTCAGGGAAGTCCCTGACGTGGTTCGACGAGTAGGTTGCGTCAGTGCGGAAGGTTCTCGTACAGAGTCGAAAGGTCCAGCGTTGCGCCCGAGGCGAGATTCACAACGCCCTTGCGAACGTCGAGATACTCCCATCGCCCTGACGATGGGATGCGGCGATAGATCTCGATGCGGGAGTCCTGGCTGACGAGGACGTACTCCTGCAGCGACGGGATCAGTTGATAGTTTCGCCACTTGCTCCCTCGATCGACCTCCTCCGTCGATGGGGAGAGGACTTCGACGAGCAGCGCGGGATTGGTGATTGTCGTGCCGCTGCGGTCAGCATCGTCGAGCTCGATCGGCCCGCAAACCATGGAGACATCCGGATAGGTCGCTCGACCGGTAGCGAGAACGCGGATTCGCATATCCGACTGAAACGCGGTACATCCAGCGGGACGCCTGTTCTCGATGGCCGCGCTGATCCTCGACGCGAGCGCGCTATGTCGCGGCGATCCGCCCGCCATGGCGAAGATCTCCCCCTCTTCGAACTCATGCTTCAACTCACTATTGAGCTCGTATGCGAGGTACTCCTCGTAGGTGTAATGGTGACGCGCGTGAGTCAAAGACGAGGTCATCGCGAGGTCTCAGGATAGTCGAACGACAGCAGAGTTGTGAATGAGTCCGCGCATCGTTCCGCGTAGCATTGCGCACCGATGTCCATTCTTATCGCCACGCAGGGATGGAACTACACAGCCTGGGTCGGCCCGTTTTATCCGCCCGGCACGCGGCCTTCCGAGTTTCTTTCGACGTACGCGCGCCTGTTCCGCGGCGTGGAGGTCGACTCCACGTTCTATGCGATCCCGGACGCGCGTGCGGTGCGCGCATGGGACGAGCGCACGCCGCCGGGCTTCACGTTCGCGCTCAAGATGCCGAAGGAAGTGACGCACGACCGCCGGCTTCGCGATGCGGACGACGTCGTGCGCGATTTCCTCGACCGTGCTCGCGAGCTCGGGCCGAAGCTCGGGCCGATCCTTCTGCAGATGGGTCCCGACTTCGCGCCCGACGAACTGCCGGCAATCGAGAGGTTCCTTCCGACACTTCCCAGCGATTTGCGCTTCGCCATCGAACTTCGCCAGAGTCGCTGGATGCGCGCCGATGTACGTCCGCATCTGCTGGAGGTGCTGGCCCGTCACGGCATCGCGCTCGCGCTTAGCGACGGACGTTGGATCGCGCGCGAGACGATGCTCGATCTGGCCGAGCAGCCGACCGCGGACTTTCTCTACGTTCGCTGGATGGGGCCGGACCGCGACATCACCGACTACTCGCACATCCAGTTCGATCGCTCGGAGGAGCTCCGCGCGTGGTCCGAGGTGCTGAAGCGCGCCGCCATCACGAAGGAAATCTACGGCTTCTTCAACAACCACTTCGCCGGCCACAGCCCCGCCAGCGCGCGCGAAATGCAGCGCCTCGTCGGGCAGGAGCCGATCGACCCGGAATCGTTGCGGGGCCAGCGATCGCTGTTCTGATCGCTCACGCCCGCACGAAATCCAAACCGCGCAACCTTGTCTGCGTCCAGGTCGAATCGGCGGCGGTGCCGTTGCTCTCGAGCCAGGACATCGTCAGTGAGTTCGTATTGAGGTTCAGGCTGCCGGCGATGGCGACGACCATGTGGCCGTCGGGCAGGAGGGCGGCGACGGTTAGGCCTTGCAGGATCAGGCCCGCTGCGCCGGCGCCGGTGTCGGTGAAGCCGGAGAGGTGCACCGTTCCGGTGGCGGTGGTGAGGGTGCCGGTGAGGATGCCGCTGATCTCGTTCTGCACGTTGAGAAAGAGCGCGATGCTGGGATCCTGAACGCAAGTCCAGTTTCCGTCGGCCGGATCGCCGTTCGGCGGCGGCTGGACCGGCGGTGGCGAGTTCGGCGGAGTGCTGGCGGTGTGCGGAACGTAGGTGAGCTTGTCGGGATAGCTGCCGATGATCTCGATGACGCCCGGATCCACCGCGGTGGCGACCATGTCGTGGATCATCACCAGGCTTGGCGTGCCGTCGATGACGACCATCTGGCCGCTGAAACCGGAGACGTAGTGCCAGCTCGGGTCGGGCGTGCCGCCGTCGAACGAGCGCCAGAGGATGGCGAAGGCGAGGCTCTGTCCGTTGCCGTTCGCCGGCGGATTGGGATCGGTGAAACCGATGACCCAATACGAACCGGATGATCCGGTGGTCGATGTGTAGGTGCCGACGACGACCCCGTCCTCTTTTTGTTCGAGCGAAACGACGGAGCCGAAGACGTTGATCCATGAACCGTTCACGCTCAAGACATCCTCCTTACAAGGTGTGCGGACGGCGCGGACGCAGTTCGAAAGCATTCTTCGCGCTCGTCGTCTGGATCAATTGAGGACCGCCGATCTTGTTGAAAATCCACATGCCGACCGGGTCGAGGTGATATCCGGCTTCGTCCACGCTCACGTTGTATTCGTACGTGGTGTAGAGCTGGTCCATGAGGACGGAGCCGACGAGCACGAGACCGGTCAGCCCGAGGCCGTTGAATTGCGGAAGGGTTTGGCCTTGCTGCGGGCCGGCCTGGATATCGACCATGTAGACCGACGGCGGCACGACGATGTTCGCGGGGTTGCCGTCGAGCGTCGTGCCGAGGACGAGCGTGACGTCGGGTTGCGGTGAGGTCTTCACGAGGTGCAGCGTCCTGTCCATGAAGCCGTCGTCGCCCTTGAACTGCGACGAGCCGCTGTCGAGCGCGAACTGCTGATTGACGGCCACGACTTCACTGCCGACGATGTATTGAGACAGAGGCGTGGTCCAGATGTAGGTCACGCCGGCGAGTTTCGTGTAGGGCGTCCACGGCAGGAAGACCGCCGAATTGAGATCGACCGCGCCGAGGTCGATGCCGCCGAAGAGCACGGTGCCCTGCCCGGTGGCTGGATCGGTGGAAAACGAAACGTACGGCATCTGCGGATCCATCAGGCCGGCGCTCATCAGCTGCGGGATGATGAAAGAGACCTGCGGATCGGCGTCGATGCTGCTGGAAGGGATGCCGACGCCTCCGTCCCAATCCAACTGATCGAACTGCGAGCCGGAGTAGGACGACGAGAGAAACATCGCCACATTCACGGACGCCGCGGGTGTGAGCGCGACGACGTCCTGTCCCGTCTCCACCTGCATCGAGCCCCACGGGCCGAAGTCGACCGTCTGCTGTTGCTGATCGATCCACTGGAACGTCGATGAGTCCTCGTAATCGAACTCTCCGCCGCCGTAGTGCTGGCACGAGTCGGGAGCGCAGAGTGTCGAAGTCGTCCAGATGAAATTCGCGCCGGTGTCGAGGGCGATGCGGAGCGATTGGCCTGGCGTGCCGAGTTCCATGTTCGCGAACCATTGGCTCGCGCCGTTGTTTTGGTAAGGACCGGCGACCAGAGGAACGGTCAGCGCCTGGCCAGTGAGCGCGGCGGGTGCCGCGCCGGTCGTCACCTTCGCTTTTGCGGCGAGTGTGCCGGCTGGCGACGCCGGACGCTGACCCGATCGGGAGCTTCTTCCACGCATGGCGGACCTCCTTCAGTCAATGCATAGGTACGGATTGGCGGTGGATGCATTCTACACATTTTTCAGGGATAATGGCTTCCTTCCAAACATGACCTTATCCGCCGCGGACGTGTCCGCATTCGCTGCCGGAAGTTTCGCTGGCCGCACGCGCGAGCTAGCTCGATTGCAGGAGGCGCTCGACGATGCCGCCGCCGGCAAGACGCGCGTGCTGCTGCTCGCGGGCGAGGCAGGTTCGGGGAAATCGACGCTGCTCGCGGAAGTGATTCGCCGCGCGGAAACCGCGTCCACGCCGTTCGCGTGGGCGATCGGCGAATGCAGTTCTGCCACCGGCGCGGGCGACGCCTATCTCCCTTTCCGCGACATCCTCAAAGTCCTGACCGGCGACGCGGAAGACGACAAGCCGGATCGCGTCAATCTGCTCACGGCGGTGCGAAAAGTGTTGATCAGCATGGCGCCCGAGCTGATCAACGTCTTCATCCCCGGCTCGAAGCTGATCGCCTCGGCCGGGATCGCGGTGGCCAAAGAAGTCGGATGGATGAGCAAGGAGAGCAAGGACGCGACGCCGGCAAAGCGTCCGATCGAGCTCGAGCTCGATCAGGAGAAGATTTTCCGGCAGTACACCGAGGTGCTGAAGGCGGTGGCGGACGAGGGGCCGCTGCTGATCGCGCTCGACGATCTGCAGTGGGCGGACGCGTCGTCGATCGCGCTCTTCTTTCACCTCGCCCGCCAGATCAAGGATTCCAAACTTCTCCTCATCGGCCTGTATCGCCCGAACGACGTGGCGATGGGCCGCAACGGCGAGCGCCATCCGCTGGAGCAGGTTCTCTTCGAGCTCAAACGCTATTTCGGCGATCTCGTCATCGACCTCGCCGAATCCACGTCCGACGAACGCCGCGCGTTCATCGATCAGATCGTCGACAGCGAGCCGAATCGGATCGGCGAGTCGTTCCGCACCGCGCTGCTCGAACACACGAACGGTCACCCGCTTTTCACAGTGGAGCTCGTGCGCTACCTGCGCGAACAAGGCTGTCTGGCCTGCGACAACAGCGGAACGTGGACGGTGGCGCGCGAGGTGACGTGGTCCGAACTGCCGCCGCGGATCGAAGGCGTTATCGGCGAGAGGATCGGCCGGCTCGAGAACGAGCTGCGCGAGATTCTCACCGTGGCCAGCGTCGGCACCGGCACGACCGATTTCCTCGCGCAGATCGTTGCCCAGATTCAGAACGTGGAAGAGCGGCGGCTGCTGAAACTGCTTTCGGCCGACCTGACCAAGCGTCACGGTCTCGTGCTCGAGTCGTCGGTCAAACGCCGCGGACGGCGCATCCTCGCGCACTACCGTTTCGCGCACGCGCTCGTGCAGCAATACCTCTACGGAAGTCTCAGCGACGCCGAGAAGATGCTGATGCACGGCGACGTGGCGGCGTTGCTCGAAGAGATTTACGAAGGGGACACGGATCAGATCGCGACCGATCTCGCCTATCACTACGATCAGGCCGGCGATGCGGAGAATGCGCTCCGCTATCTGGAGATCGTGCTGGAGCAGGCGCTGCGCATGAGCGGCTATCGCGAGGCTCTGGTCCACGCCACGCGGGCGCTGGAGTTGGTTGAGGAACTGCCGAATACGCCCGAGCGCGCGAAGCGCGAGTTCATCCTCATCCTTCGCTGGTCGCTGGCGATCAAGGTGTTGCAGGGATGGGCCGCGCCGGTGCTGAAGCCGCGCTACGACCACGCGCGCGAGCTGATGCGCCAGTTTCCCGATTGTCCCGAAGCGACGCAGTTCGTCTTCACGCTCTGGACGTACTACCTGGTGCGATGCGATCTCGCCGAGTCGCTGGAAACGGCCGCGCATTGCCTGGAGATCGCGGAACGCATCGGTAACGCGGAAGGCGTGCTCGCCGCTCACACCTCGATTGCCAACAGTGCGTTCTGGAGCGGAGACCTCGCAACGTGCGCGGAGCACACGCGTCAGGCCATCGAGCTCTATCCGCACATCGACGCGGCCACGCATCGGCTGCAGTACGGCATGGACACGAACGTGATCGTGAATCAGTTCGAGGTCTGGACCGCGTGCATCGAGAATCGTTTCGACGATGCGCGAAATGCGTGGACCGCGTTTCTGCCGCACGCGGAAGCGCTCAACCATCCGTTCAGCCTCGTCATCGCCCTGAACACCGGCGCGTGGATGTATCAGATGACCGGCGATCACGTCCGCTGCGGCGAGATCGCGGACCGCCTGCTGACCATCGCCAGGGCGAACGGCTTTCCGTCGTATCAGGGCTTGGGCGTGATGATGAGCGGCTGGGCCACGAGTTTCGAAAACATGCCTGACGGCATCGTCGCCATCCGCGCCGGCTTTGAGCGATGGCGCACCACCGCCGGTCCGCTGGTGACGACGTATTACTCACTCCTCTACGCCGACGCTCTCTTGCGGGCGGGCCGTCACGCCGAGGCCACAGCCGCCATCGATAGCGCGCTGGCGTTCGCGGAAGAGAAGGGGGAGAAGGTGTTTCTGGAGTTGTTGAAGAAGATGCGGGCCGCGGCAGAAAGCACATAACGAAGGAGACCGTACATGGCGAAAAAGTCCGTCGATTCAACCTCGGATATCGTGAAGGCGGCGATCTATCCGCCGATTGGAATCGCGCGCGTCGGCAATAGCGAGGACGAATTCTTTCTCGCGCCCGAGGTTCCCGATCCGTTGCCGAAGCCGCCGGGGTTTTATCGCGATGCCGAGGGGGCGTTGAAGCGGCAGGCGGTGCGGTTTCGCATCTATGGGTTGAATGCGGACGGCGTCGCGGTGCGGGAGCTGACGGCGGACGACGCGACGATCGAGTGGCAGGTCCATCTCGCGAATACGAAAGCGTCGTGGTACCAGTTCCAGCTCGCGCTCGACATCCCCGAGGCCGCCGATGCGCCGCCGACGCTGCTGCGGAATGCGACGGTGTCGGATCGCGCCTCGCTCAACATCGATCCCGGTCCGCGCCGCATCAGCGGAAAGAATCAGCACGGGAAAAAGTACGCCTTCGACAACGGCAAGTTCCTCGGCACCACCGTCTACCTCGGCGAGCTTCGCACTGACGAAGCCGGCCGCCTGATCGCGCTCGGCGGCCGCGGCGTTTCCGCGTCGCACGACGGCAGCAAGGCGGTCACGTTCGCGAACAACGAGGGATGGCACGACGACGTCTCCGATGGGCCGGTCACGGCGACGGTGACGTTGAACGGAAAGGCATTGACGGTCGATCCGGCCTGGGTCGTCGTCGCGCCTCCGAATTACGGTCCGATGCAGAAGTCGGTGCGCACGATGTGGGACCTGATGCGCGACGTTGCCATCAACACGAAGAGCCTGAACTACCCACGGCCGGCGCGGCCGTCGTTCGAGCGCGATATCCGACCGCTGTTCGAGCGCATGTCGCGGCTGCAATGGGTCAATGCCGGTTTCGCGGCGGCATTCGGATGGAAAGGTCCGCAGGATTTTTCGCAGCCGGAATGGCTGGAGCGGCTTTCGAACAAAGACGATGCGACGGCCGAGCTGCGACGCACCATCGCCAATCACTTCCGCGTCTTCGAACGCGACTCGTGGTCGCCGACTCCGTGGCCCTGGGTGTATGGCGATGCGATGAACATTCCGCCCGCGCACACGCCGCGGCAACACGCGGAGCTCACCGATACGCAACTCCGTTTTCTGAAGCAGTGGGCGGACGGCGATTTCGATGATGACTACGAGCCGAATCCAAATCCGCCGCGTCGCATCGAGGACGTACCGCTTGCCGAGCAGCCGGACACGCTGACGAAAGCGTCGCTCGAGGATTGCCTCGCGGACGCATTCCATCCCGGCTGCGAGATGACCTGGCCGATGCGGACGGCGACGATGTACATGGCGCCGTTTCGCCTCCTTCATGTGCCCGAGGGATGGATCGAGCCGCAATACGCGCCGCCGATCGACAGCGCGCTCACGCTGCCGAACGGCCCGCTGGCCGCGCAAGGGCCCGGCGGCATCACGCGGTGGATGGCCATTCCGTGGCAGACCGACACGGCCAGCTGCCGCTCCGGTTACACGCCCACCTACGATCCGTACGTGCCGACGTTCTGGCCCGCGCGCGTGCCGAACAATGTGCTGTCCGAAGCGGATTATCAGACGGTGATGGACGAGAGCCTGCCGCTGGGCGATCGCCTCGCCGCCTTCGCGAAACGCTCGCTATGGATCCGGCCCCTCGGCCGCGGCGGCTACACCAGTCAGATCAACAACATGATCGATCACTTCGGAAAACTCGGTGTGGTCGAGGTCCGCGAAGGACCGAGTGATCGCGAGAACTTCCCGGCCGTCATGGAAGTCGAGCAACTCCATCCGGCCGATCATGAGCGTCGCGTGTTGAAGGCGCTGCCTGGCGCAGAGGTCGCGCCAGAAATCGAGGGCGTGGAACAGGACATCGATCTCAGCGGCATCGAGAAAGTGAATCGCTTCCCGCACGGGCTGACGCTGCGGCGGTGATGCGCGTCGATGTGTTAATCGTGGGCTCAGGGCCGGCCGGAGCGACGGCGGCCCTGAACCTCGGGCCCTTGCGTTCGGTCGCGGTCGTCGAACGGAGCGCCGCGCCGTCGCCGCGCATCGGCGAGTCGCTGCCCGCCGCCGCGCGCCGGCTGTTTCGCGACATGGGTCTGCTCGACTCGTTCCTGGCCGAAGGTCATGCGCCGTGCTACGCGAACCGCAGCGTCTGGGGCGATCCGCATCCGCGCGAGCTCGACGCGCTCCGCGATGCGGACGGACACGGGTGGCATCTCGACCGCGTTCGTTTCGAGCAGTGGCTGCGCGATGTGGCAATCAACCGAGGCGCTGAGATCATCGTTCCGGCGACAGTCGAACGGATCGAGCGTGTCGGTGACGGCTGGCGAGTGGACGTCGCACGCGGCTCGGACGTCATGACGATCGAAGCGAGGCTGATTATCGACGCCGCCGGCCGTGCCGCTCCGATCGCGCGACGCCTCGGCGCGCAGACGCGCATTGACGATCGTCTCGTCTGCGGCTGGGTTTACGGCCGCGACGAAGGCGACGGCGGCCGCGGGCTGACGTTCATCGAGGCAACGGAGGATGGCTGGTGGTACACGGCGCCGATTCCGCATGGCCGCCGCGTGCTCGCGTTTCACACTGACGCCGATCTGTCCGCGGCGCGCATCGCGCGCGATCGCGACGCGTTGCTCGCGAACGTGCCGGGCGAGCTCGCAAACTTGCTGCGCACATCGGGTTTCGTCGCCGAGGAGACGCCGGGATTCACGGCCGCGCACACCGCCACGCTCGACCCGTGCGCCGGCTCAGGCTTTCTCGCCGCCGGCGATGCCGCGCTCGCATTCGATCCGCTGTCGTCGCAGGGCCTGCTCAACGCGATCTTCACCGGCCTCGCCGCCGCCGAAGCCGCGGACTCCCATCTACGCGGCGACGTCGAATCGTTACCGCGATACCGAGACGCGATCGCCAGCATCGCCGCTGCCTACCGACGACACCTCGCCCTCTTCTACGCCGAGGAGCAACGCTGGCCTGAAGCGCCGTTCTGGAAGCGCCGGCACATGCTCGCTTTCTCGATGGAAACGACTCAGAGCCGCCGTGCCGTCATCGTACAATAATGGAATGATCTACTTTCAGAGCATCTCTCCGAAAGTCGACCCCGAGAGCTACCTGCGGGAACGGCTACAAAACTTCGTGCGGGCATTTCCTGAGGAAGAACAAGACGCGGTGCTGCGTGGCTTCGCGACTCCCGATGCCGGCGGGTTACCCCACTTTTTGCCGGTGCGTGATCTCGATGGAGCGTCTGAAGCAGTTGCCGCCGCCAGAAAGATCATCGACGAATTCTTCCCCCTCACGCCCGGCGAGCACGTTCACGATGAGGAGCTCTGTGCGCTCCTGACGAGACGGCTCGACCCCGAGGGAGCGTTGGTGTTTTTGCGGCAAACGACGTCATCCGCGTGCACGTTCATTCATGTGCCGGATCGCGCTGTCATGGACGGCCGGATTGTCGAAACGGCCCCGATGGGCCAGCCGCCGGGAACTGAAGAAGCTGCCGAAGAATCTGCAGCCGTTCCCGTGTGGGCCCTGGCACTGGCGAAGCAACTAGGACAGAAGCTGCTGGAGCAACTGGGCTCCGCCGTCTGGGACAAAGTCCGTAAGGACGTTCTGGGTGACACGGGTCTTCCGGCGTACTACGAGCAGGTCTACGCGGAGCTCCGGAGCATCGTCGCATCCGCCTTCGATGCGCACTATGTGAAGGAGGTCAAGGACCTCGCGGCCAAATTCGATCACGCGATTGGTTTCTATAACAATTTCGGGAGGGAAGAGGCGTACTTTCAGATCGTCCTGAATACCAGCTTCGACTTGATCACGAAATCAAACACCCTCGGATATCCCGGAGCGTTCCACTATGCCGAGGCCTCCATCCTGCACATCATGACGCTGCGGGAGGGATACAAAAGGCTGGTCGAGAAAGGGGCGAAACCCGAGGAGTTGCAGAAAGCGAAGGATTACATCAGCCTCCAGGCGACGACGTTCGCAGCCAACGTGACAGCCAAACACGCTTACCTGTTCAATCAGCGCATGGCGACGATCAGCATGGAACCATACAAATATCACTGGTTTTCGAGCAGCCCGGTTCCGGGCCGGACGATCGGTGGAGTCCGAGAAGGAGTGTTCGATCACGACGGGACATTCTTGTATTCATGCGCACCGATTCACCATATGTTCAAAGATGAAACGAATGGTTTCTGGAACGCTATGTATCTTCACGCCTTGAAAGGCGGGTACCCGTCGTGGAAATGGGTCGGTGACAACCTCGTTCGCTACCGGGCACAGATCGATCACGACACTCGCCAGAGTTTGAAGCCGCTATTGGAAGTCGCTGAGCAACTAAAGAAATTCATCGAGAAGCCGGTTGGCTGATGATGCTCCGCTCCCTTCCCGTCATCCCGTGAACCGTCCTCCTTTACAATTACCGCCATGCGCTCGCCACGCGTAGGCAAACCGAGATCGGCATCGACCGCGGGCTCGTCGCTGTCGGGGAAACTGCCTCGATTGGCGTTGCCGCGATCCGCGGCCGCGGCGATGGGGGCGCGCCCGAGGCCGGCTATCGGGAAGCCGACGCTGCGCGATCCGGTTAGCGCGAATCGCAATGGACGGAAGTGACGATCAGGAACAACAGCATCCCGCGATCCGCGGCCTGAAGACCGTCTGCCGTTGCAACAACATCAAGTACCGGACGATCGAGCGCGCCATCCGCCGCGGGGCGTGCACGCTGAGCCAGATCGCCGCGTGCACCACGGCCACGACCGGACATTGCGGCGGGAGTTGTACGCCCGAGGTGCAGGAGATGCTGGATGAGCACGCGCCGAAGTCGGCGCTTTCGCAACCGCCTCCGAAGCCGGCCGCGTCCGCCGACGCGTGGTGGGTGCGCAACAAATGATGCCGTCGGTTGCCGGCGGCGGCACCGGCCTGCCGATGATTCCGCCGACGGGGATGGCCATCGCCGCGCTGACGGTCATGCTCTGGCTGATCTGGAGCGACACCATCCGCACCGCGCGCACGCCGGCCGTTCTCTACGCGCTGCGCATCGCGCTGTTCGTGATCGTGGCGGGCATCCTGGTGCTGAATCGGATCCGTTATCCGTTCCTCTTCTCCTCGACGGCAACGACGCTGGTGGTGGTCGTGGCGCTGGTGGGAGCGGGCGGCGCCGCGTACTTTGCGCGGCGCCTGGTGCGGCGAGGTTAAAAGCAGGATCCGGTGAAGATCGACTGGCGTAGGTGAAGGTAGTCGACAGAACTAAGAGAGAGATCGCAGGCCTATCGACTCGTCCGGTCCATCATTCCGCTCGGCAAGGTGGCCAACCCTCACCGGACCCTTGAGGAGCACTATACGGCATTCCGTACGGAACTTCAACCTTCCTGATTTATGACGCGGATAGGTTGCCGTCCGTGTGGATACGAGCGCGACAGTAACGATCGTTACGGCAGGATGTTGCGGCGTTCGCTCCCGCTATACTCGCCCGCTGTGAAGACCACCCTCGTCACGCTGTTTCAGGCCCTCGCCGATCCGACCCGGCTGCGCCTTTTGAACCTGATGGCCGCGGGCGAAGTCTGCGTCTGCTTCTTCGTCGAGGTGTTCGAGGAGCCGCAGCCGAAGATTTCGCGGCATCTGGCCTACCTGCGCCGTGCGGGACTGGTCACCGCGCGCCGCGACGGGAAGTGGATGCACTACAGCCTGACCATGCCTGCCGACCCAGCCGTCGCCGAGGTGTTGGGGAAGGTGCTGGATGTGGCGTCGAAAGAGCGGGGGATGCAGCGCGACCGCATGACGCTCGAACGCGTCTGCTGCGCGGCGAAGTTGCCGGCGTCGCTGCAGAACGCGCCGAAGCCGGAGCTGGCGAGGGCGCGGACTTCCTGATGCTGACGGCGATCCTCATCGCCATCGCGGCGTTTTTCGCCGGTGCGATCTCCGCTGTGGCCGGTTTCGGTATCGGCAGCATCCTCACGCCGCTCCTCGGCCTGACGATCGGCGTCAAGCTGGCCGTTGCCGGCGCGGCGATTCCGCACTTCATCGGCAACGCGCTGCGCCTCTGGACGCTGCGCGACCGCGTCGACAAACAAATGTTGAAAACATTCGGCGTGATGAGCGGCGCGGGCGCGCTGGCGGGCGCGCTGCTGCACGCGATGGCGGCGACGCAGGCGCTGAAGGTGGTCTTCGCGATCGTGCTGATCATCGTCGGCTGTTTCGGCGTGACGGGATGGAGCGATCACCTCCGCTTCGGACGCCGCGGCGCGTGGGTCGCCGGCGGCGTGTCGGGACTGCTCGGTGGTTTAGTCGGAAATCAGGGCGGCATCCGCGCCGCGGCGATGCTGGCGCTGGACGTCCGCAAAGAAGTGTTCGTGGCCACGGCGGTCGCGATCGCGCTGATCGTCGACGGCGCGCGGCTTCCGGTCTACGCCTTCAGCACCGGCCGTCAGTTGCTGACCGTCTGGCCGCTCATCGCCGGCGCCAGCGCCGCCGTCATCGCCGGGACGTTCTTCGGAAAGACACTCCTCGGCCGCGTGCCGGAGAACGTGTTCCGCCGGCTCGTCGCCGCGCTGTTGATCGCGCTGGGGATCGCGATGCTGCTGTCGCGGTAGCGTGTGGCACAGACACTCTTGTCTGTGCGGCTGGGAGGCTCGCGCTCATCTCGCAAGTTGCGCGATGTCGCAAGCACAGACAAGAGTGTCTGTGCCACATCGGCTCGCTTGAAAACCGCTTGCTGTGACGCTGACGTGACTTCTGTCATCAATGTTGCGTGCATGCCGTCTGTATCATCACGGCCGATGCGCGCTCGACTCCTCGTTTTCGCCATTCTCCTAGCGACGACCGCGCATGCTGCGACGTTCATCGTTCCCTCGGATCGCGCGCTGGTCACGGCTTCGAAGGCGATCGTCGTGGCGACGGCGGGAACGTCGCACGGCCGATATGCGCCGGGCGGTTGGATCGAGACCGTGACCGAGTTGCGCGTCGAAGAAACGATCAAAGGCCCTATCTCGCCGGGAGAGACGATTCACGTCACGGAGTTGGGCGGGATGGTGGGTGACATCGGCTACGTCGTCGCGGGCAGCCCGCGCTATGCCGAGGGGCAACGCGTGCTGCTGTTTCTGGAGACGAATGATCGCGGCGAGTGGGTGGCCAAGAACATGGCCGTCGGCAAGTTCGATCATGCCGAGGATGCGCGGGGGCGGCGGCTGCTGGTGCGGGATAGCAGCGAGATCGTCGGATGGGAGACTGACGGCGAAGTGCATCGCGAGCCGGTGCGGACGGAGGACGGCTTTCTCAACTTCGTTCGCGCCATTGCACAAGGACGCGATGCCGGCGACGACTACATCGTTCGCGATCCGCAGCCGGTGCGGAGAATTGCGGCCGAGGCGAGTGCGGAGGCGTTCGCGCCAAGCTCGTATCTGCTGCAGGGCGGCGGCGGTCTCGGCATCCGCTGGGCGAGCTTTCCGAACGCCGTCGTTTTTCTCAGCCACGGAACGCAGCCGGGCGCGTTGAACGGCGGCCTCACGTCGATTCAGCACGCGCTCGCGGCGTGGACCAACGACGCCGGATCGAACATCGTCTACAGCTACGGCGGCACGACACCGATCGCGCACACCGGCTTCAACGGCGGCAACTCCGATGGCGTCAACACGATTCAGTTCGACGATCCGGCCGGCGAGATCCCGGGATCGTTCACGCCGACCGGAGGCGCGACGCTGGCCATCGGCGGCGCGTGGTTTGGCAGCGCCACGCACTCCGCGCACGGCGAGCAGTACTTCACCATCGGCGAGGCCGACCTCGTCGTGCAGGACGGCATCAGCGGCGCGGGGCTGACCGGCAACGGATTCGATCACGTCCTCACGCACGAGCTGGGACACACGCTCGGCCTGCGCCACTCCGACCAGACCACGTCCGGTTCCCCTTGTGCCGCGCCGCTCGACTGCTCCGATTTCGCGATTATGAAGTCGAGCGTGGCCTTCAATTCCGATCCGATCGGGTCGGCGCTGCAGGCGTGGGACATCGCCGCGATCGATGCCGTTTACGGTTCCGGCGTGGTCGTGCCGTCGTGCAATCCGCCGAAGATCGCCACGGCGCCGCAGACGGTGAACGTCGGCACGACCTCGGTGACGTTCACCGTGACGGCCACCGGCGACGCGCCGCTGCGCTATCAGTGGTACGCGGGAAGCTCCGGCAACACCGCCGCTCCGATCAGCAACGCCACGACCTCGTCGCTCACCGTGAAGCCGGCCGTGACGACCGCGTACTGGGTGCGCATCACGAACGATTGCGCTCCGCCGGCCGACAGCGGAACGGTCTTCGCCATCGTCAACAACTGTCCGCCGGTGACGATCATCTCGCAGTCGGACAGCCCGACCATCCTGGAAGGAAAACCGGCCACGCTCTTCGTCGTGGCCGACGGCGGAACGGTCTCGTATCAGTGGTACTTCGGCACGAGCGGTGTGACGACTTCGCCGATCCCGAACGCCGTTGCTCCCGGCCTCGGCGTGTCGCCGTCCGTCACGACGAACTACTGGGTGCGGGCCACGAACACCTGCGGGTCGTCGATCGACAGCACCACGATCACGGTGACCGTCATTCCGTGCGCGGCGCCGAAAATCGTCGTGCAGCCGCCGAGCGCGAACATCGTCACGAACACGGGAACGACGCTGTTCGCCGCGGTGACCGGAACGCAGCCGATCACCTATCAATGGTACGAAGGGATGTTCCCCGACACGTCGCATCCCGCGACGAACGGGACCTCGGCGACGCTGGCCGTGCCGCCGCTGGTGGCGTCGACGTCGTACTGGCTTCACGTGTCGAGCGACTGCGGCGCGGCCGACAGCAACACCGCGCGCCTGACGGTCGTGCAATCGTGCTCACCTCCGACGATCGTCTCGCAGCCGCAAAACCAGAGCGTGGTCCCGGGATCGAACGTGATCGTCTCCGCGGTCGTCCTCGGCGCATCGCTCTCGTTCCAGTGGTTTCAGGGTCCGTACCTCGACTTCACGCACCCGATCGGCGGCAACGCGCCGTCGGTCTTCGTCCCCGCGATCAGCGCGACGTCGCAATTCTGGCTGCGCGTCGGCGGACCATGCGGAAGCGTCGACAGTAGCGTCGCGACGGTGACGGTAGCAGCGTCGCCGCGGCATCGGGCGGTGGGGCGGTAGGGCGTTGTCATCCTGAGGCTGCCGGAGCCGTTGGAGCGCGAAGCGCGGAACGGCGGAGGACGGCGAAGGATCTCAAGCTTCCCAAACTGCGTTGAATCCCATTGGGTTTCAGCCGGAGTTGGGAAGCTTGAGATCCTTCAGCGTCCTCCGGCACCTCCGCCTGCGGCTTCGTGCCTCCGGCGGTTCAGGATGACAACGCGTTCCATTCAACATTCAACATTCACCATTGAACATTCAACATTTCGCCTTCTGCACGCTCGCGCGGATCCCGCCACGGCGCCGCGAACGTAACGTTCGCCATTGACACTCAACGGATACACTCCGCCCCCGATGTCCCTCCTGCTGTACATCGCGGTGGCGCTCCTTCTGCTGGGGATCGCGCACCGCGCGCTGATGCCGCTCACGCGCGCGGCGGCGCTCGTGCTGATCCTGCTGCCGATGTGCGTGACCGGCAAGGCGCTGCTCACCGGCGGCGTGTTCGGTCCGGTCGACCTGCCGTACTTCACCGAGCCGCTGCGCGACATGCGCGTGCCGCTCGGCGTGGCCAAGCCGCACAACGGGATGCTGTCGGATTTGTACGCGCAGATGATCCCGTGGCGGAAGGCGGTGCAGTTCGCGATTTCGCACGGACGCTGGCCGCTCTGGAATCCGTTCATCCTCTCCGGCACGCAGCTGGCCGCGGCGGCGCAACCGGCCGCGTATTCGCCGTTCACGCTGATCGCATGTCTCTTGCCGGTCGCGCACAGCATCACCTTCTCCGCAGCCATCACGTTCTTTTTGGCCGGGCTGGGCGCGTTCCTCTTCGCGCGCGCGCTCGGCTGCCGCGAAATCGTCGCGCTCTCCGCCGCCGCCGGTTGGATGTACGCCGGCGGCATGGCCTTCTTCGTCCTCTGGTCGCTCGGCAGCTCGTGGGCCTTTCTGCCGTTCGTGCTCTTCGCCACGCGCCGTTGCGTGTATGAGCCGGGCGTGCGCGCGGCGACGATCCTGATGATCGTCCTGACGCTGCTCCTGCTCGCGGGACATCCGGAGACTGCGTTTCACATCGTCTTCTGCGGCGCGCTTTACGGCCTGGTGGAGCTCCTGGCAATCCGGCGAAACGTCGGACGCGTTCTCGGCGCCGCGGCGGCGGCCGGGATCATCGCGCTGATGCTCTCCGCGATCTACCTGATGCCGATGTTCGAGGCCGCGCCGCAGACGATGGAGCAGCAGTTCCGCATGGGCGGCTACCGCGACGTGCCGCGCGGCGTGGCGCTGAGCGAAAGCGGCGCGCGCATCCTCACCGACTTTTTTCCGCACCTGCACCACCGCTGGTGGGTGCGCAAAGTCCCCCACTGGGTTCCGCTCGAGACTTCCGCCGCCGGCAGCATCGTCGTGGCGCTGGCCATCTACGCGCTGATTAAAGTACGTCGACGCGAGACCACGTTTTTTGGTTTGCTCGCGCTCTTCGGAATCCTCTGCGGCGCCGACTGGTCGCCGCTCGCCGCGCTCCTGCAGAAACTTCCGCTATTCGACATCGCCCTCAACGAGCGTTTCACCTTCGCTGCGGCGTTCTCGCTGGTCATCCTCGCGTGCCTCGGCCTCGAACACGCCCTCGCCATGCGCGACAGATCCCTCGGCTACGCGCTTGCGGCGGCCACGCTTCTCTTCGCCGCCGGCGCGTTCACCATCGACCGCCTGCACGTCATGGAAGACAAGCTCCCCGAGTGGGGCGTCTACACGCTCTTCGGTGAGCTGGCCTGCCTCGGCATCGCGGCGATCGTTGTTCTCGTGCTGAAGAATCGCGGCAACGCCATCGCCATCACGATCCTCATACTGATCACCGCGCAACGCTGGCTGGCCGGATATGACATCTATCCCACGCTACCCGCGTTCGCTGCCTATCCGCCGGTGCCGATCCTGCGCTCGCTGCCGCGCGAAACCGGCGTCCCGTTCCGCATCGTAGGACGCGCGCACGCGCTCGTGCCGGGAACGAGCGCGCTCTACGAGCTGGAAGACGTCCGCGGTTACGAGGCCATGACCTTCTCGCGCTACGTGGCCACGTACGAGGCGTGGTGCACGCATCAGCCGGTCTGGTTCAACCGCGTCGACGACCTGACCAAACCCTTCCTCTCCATGATCAACGTCCGCTACGCCATCGCCTCGGACAACGTCCCGCCGCCCGACGGCTGGCGCCGCGTGGCCGTGCAGCGCGGCGCGGAACTGCTGGAGAACACGCGCGTCTTTCCGCGCGCCTTCATGCCGTCGCGCGTCGTATTCGGCACGCCGTTCGACGGCATCATCAAGGCCATGACCGCCGCGACCGACTTTCACGAACGCGCCTGGATCGAGGCGCCGCTTACGCCGGGCGAGATCGCCAACGACGGCGGCACCGTGGCCGCGGTCACGCGCGACGGCGCCGATCTTCTCATCGACACCGCCACCGCCGCCGGCGCCTGGGTGGTGATCACCGAGCCGGCGTGGGACGGCTGGCGCGTCTACATCGACGACCGCCGCGTCGAGCACTTCAACGCAAACGCCGCCTTCATCGGCGTCTACGTCCCGTCGGGCGGCCACCGCATCCGCCTCACGTTCCTCCCGACGCGCTTCGTGCAGGGGCGCGCCATCTCGCTTTCGACGCTGGCGTTGCTCCTCGCCGGAGCCGTTGCGATCCGAATCCGCCGCCGTCGCGTTGTAACGTTGACGTGACCCCCGACACAATTGGGAGAGCGTCAGGACGTACAATCCCGGCACCCATTTCACGGAGAGAGACCCCATCGATGCGAATCCCCATCCGGTTATCGATCGTTTTCTGCCTCGCCGCAGCCACGTCGCTGCAAGCCATCACCTACATCGTTCCGACAGATCGCGACCTCGTGAAGCGCGCCGAAGCCATCATCGTCGCGACCGCGGTCGAGTCGCATTCGGAGATGCGGGATGGCGGACGGATCGTAACCGTCGCCACGCTGCGAATCGAACGGCTTCTGAAGGGATCACTCGGTGAGTCCGTCCAGCTCGTCGAGCTTGGCGGCGCCGTCGGAAACCGGATGACGTTCGTTCCCGGCGCGCCGCGGTATGAAGACGGAAAGCGCTACCTCGTTTTTCTTCACACGAATAACGCCGGCGAGTGGATGACCTTCGGTTTCGGCCTCGGCAAATTCGAGTTCGTTTCCGATCTGCGCGGACGCGAGCTGCTCGCGCGAGGCGAACCCGAGGAGAGAATTTTCGGACTCGACGAGAGCGATGGCTCCTTGCATGTCGAGAAACTTCGCGGCGCTCCGGAGTTCCTGTCGTTTGTCGAGAATCGAGCCGGCTCCGACGCTCCCGTCCGCGAAACGTACTTCGTCAATTCCTCGGACGTGGTCCTCGCAACGTTCCCCGAGTTCCGGCCGCGCGCACAGAGGTTCATCCCGATCGCGCAGGCCACGCGGCCGAACTACATGCTCGCGGGGAACTATCGCTGGCAGTTCGGTGCCACCGCTGCGTTTTTGCACTGCTGTGGAGCGCAGAACGGCGGCACGGGTCTCGATGGCCCGAGCGCGTTTTCTGCTGCGATGTCCGTGTGGAACGGCGTTTCAGGAGCAGGAATCCATTACACACTGACGGGACCCGAGGCGAACCAGGCGCAGGTGCCGAATGGATTGAGCAACGCAGGCCCCGACGGAAAGAACGACATCATTTTCAATGATCGTCATGGCCTTATGGGTAGCAGTGGTGCCGTCGCCATCGGCGGGGTTACCGACGTCAGCGGCACCTACTCGAATCTCGGCGACGGCTTCACGTACTTCAACACCACCGAGGTGGATGTCGAAACTGGCGACAATCTTCCTTCCTTCGTCGATCAGAGCCTGTACATCCAATTCCTCACGCACGAGCTGGGCCACACGCTCGGATTTCGTCATGCCGACGGTTCAGCCGACCCGTTGAGCCCCCAAAACAATGATGGCGGCTGCCAGGCTCCCGCGCCGTGCGCCACGATTGGGACGGCGATCATGGCCTCGGTCATTCCGAAGCCGAACTCGATCGGCAGCCTCGGCCAATGGGATACAGATGCCGCGCAAACCGTCTACGGATCCGGCCCTGTCTGCACGGCGCCCAGCATCACGGCGCAGCCGAACGGAGTCACGATCACCTCGGGCCAGCAGACCACGCTCTCGGTAACGACAGCCGGGACGAGCCCCACGTACCAGTGGTACATCGGTACCGCGCCCAGCACGGCGACGCCGGCGCCGAACGGCACCACCAATCAGTTGACCGTTTCTCCGAGCGCGACCACCAATTACTGGGTTCGCGTCAGCGGTTGCAGCACGTCCGTCGACAGCCGCACGGTCACCGTAACCGTCAATCCGCCGCCGTGCACACCGCCGTCAGTGGCCGCACCCACGGCCACGCCGTCGTCGATCCAGTCGGGACAATCGAGCACGCTCTCCGTCTCGCCGACCGGTACCAGCCCGTTTACTTACCAATGGTTCACGGGCGCTTCCGGGAACACGGCCAATCCGATCAACGGCCAGACGAATTCGTCGGTCTCCGTCAGTCCTACAACGACGACCTCGTATTGGGTTCGCGTGACGGGCCAGTGCGCGCCGGCGGCGGATAGTCCGGCCACGACGGTCACGGTTGGAGCATGTGTTCCGCCGACCGCCGGAACGCCGGTTGCGTCGCCCTCTTCGATCGCGTCGGGGCAATCGAGCACGCTCACCGTCTCGGCGATCGGAACCGGTCCGTTTACGTACCAATGGTTTACCGGCGCTTCGGGCGATCAATCCAACCCGATCCCGAGCGCCACGAACTCTTCGACGATCGTCAGTCCGACCACCACCACGAGCTATTGGGTCAAGGTCACAGGTCAGTGCGCGCCAGCGTCGAACAGTCCTGCCACCACTGTCACGGTCACCTGCTCGCCGATCTCGGGCGTGAGCGCTCTTCCATCCACGATCAATGTGGGGCAGTCGTCAACGCTTTCGGTGAGCACCACCGGCAGCGGACCGTTCACCTTCCAGTGGTATCGCGGCAGCCTCGGGGACGTTTCCAATCCGATCGCGAACACGAGCAGCACGATCGTCTCGCCGACGACGAACACGTCGTACTGGGTTCACGTCACCGCACCGTGCGGATCGCAGGACACCAACGTCACCGTCTTCGTGGGCTGCACGCAGTCGTCGATCACGACGCACCCGAGTCCCACGACGATCGCGCCGGGCAATTCCGCCACGTTGTCGGTCGTCGCCGCCGGCTCTACTCCGATTTCTTACCAGTGGTACACCGGCACCTCGGGCAACACCAACAGTCCGATCGTGAACGCCACCAATGCCTCGGTCACGGTGTCGCCGACCGTGACGACGTCGTATTGGGTGCACGTCGCGAACAGCTGCAACACGGTCGGCAACAACAGCGTCACCGCCGTCGTGACCGTTTCCGCGACCTGCCCCGCGGCCACGATCACGACGCAACCGGTATCGGTCAACGCTCCGATCGGGACCGCCGCGACACTGCATGTGGACGCCACCGTCACCGGAACCACCATTCATTACCAGTGGTACAAAGGCGCGAAGGGCGACCTCTCCACGAAGGTCGGCACCGACTCTCCGACGTTCACCACCGACACCGTCGCCGTCACTGCAAGCTACTGGGTCCGCCTGACGTCCGCGTGCAACAACCTAACCTTCACCGACAGCAACGCCGCCGTCGTCACCGCCATCGGCACCCCGAAAGGGCGCGCGGTCCGGCATTGAAGCGGGGACGAGGGACGACCGCCGGCGCGCTTTAGGGCTTCGTCAGCCGGATCACCAGAAAAGGATTGATGGCGCTGCGCGCGAGGCGCGGAAGGCGATCCATCGTCGCGAACAGCAGTTGCATCGGCAGGGCGAAGGCGCGGCCGTACCAGTGCTGGCGCACCTGCCGAAATCGCAGGCGGCCGTTGGGACTGATGGCGGTCACCGCGATGCGGGGATCGAGATCGCTGGCAAGCTGCACGACTTCGGCGAACGTCGGGAGAAAACCTTCGCGTATTGAATGAAAGCGCGCGGAGCCGCCGCGGGTGTTGTGCCAGAAGTCAATCGGGAAGGCGCCGTTCGGGAAGTCGAGATAGAGCGTGCCGCCCGGCGCGAGGACGCGCAGCAGGCCAGCCAGAAACGCCCGCCGCGCGGCATCGCGATCCGGCAGCGGCTTGACGCGATACTCGTCGCCGCCCATCTCTTCGACGCCGACATGTTCGAGAACGCCGGAGCAAAGCATCACTTGAAAAAACGAATCGGCGAACGGCAGCTTCGCGCCGTCGGCGACCGCGAGGCGTTCACGATGGACGCGCTCGCGCCATTGCCAGCGGCGCAGCGCAGAGGAGTCGATTCCGTATGCGTCGTGGCCGGCGGCGGCGAGAAGATCGACGGAGATGCCGTTGCCGCAGCCGGCGTCGAGAATGCGCAGGCCACTCGTTCCGATGCGCGGGAGGTAGAAATCGTTGATGCGCGCGATGGCGCCGTCGTTTTCCCGTTCCAGCGCCTGGCGATGCTCGGCCGTTAGAATCGTGTTCTCGTCGAACTGGTCGTAGTAGGCGCCGCGCATGAAGTCGGCGATTCCGTCGACGACCGGATAGTCGATGGAATCGCGATCGCAATGCAGCGAATCGTTTCCCGCAGTCAACCTGCCGAGGCAGTTTGGGCAGCGATAGACGTCTACCAATGTCCGCGCTCCGCGCTGAACATCACTTCGTAGACTTTTCGCGCCCAGCTTCGTTTGCCGAATTCGACCGGACCGGTTGCTTCCTGCGTCAGCCACTCCTTGATCGGCAGGGTGAAGCCGGTCTTGCGCCGTTCGCAGACTTCGATTGGTAACGATGGGCGCGGCGCGGAAGCGAGCAACTGCTTCCCGCGCTCGCGGCGCGTGACGAGCGCCGGCGCGACTTTGCGGAGGAGATGCGCGTCGACGAGCGGGACACGCACTTCCAGCGAATGCGCCATCGAGGCCCAGTCCATGTCGCGCAGCAGTTGGTTACGAAGATAGAGCGACGACTCCAGCGCGGCGACTCGCGCGAAGGCGTTGCCGGGATCGGGAGTCACCGTTCGCTCGATGAGGCTCAGCAAATCGAGGCGGCGCAATCCTTCCGCGGCGATGTCTTCGCCGAGGATCGCGGGCAGTTCGGATGCGAGGAAGCGGCCGCGTTTGACCAGATACGCGCCGGCGTAGCTGCCGCCATAGCGGACGATCTCCCCCATCTTCGGACTGATGTGGCGGCTGCGTTTGGAGAGCGCGCTGTTCAAGCGATGCACGGCGTCGCCGAGCTTCGGAACGCGCGCGAGCACCGAGGTCACCGGCATCCAGCGCGGGATGTCTTTGAACGATGTATAGCCGCCGAACAGCTCGTCGCCACCGGCGCCCGACATAGCCACTTTCAATCCGAGGTCGTGCGCGGCTTTGCTGATGAAATAGCTGTTGAGGCCATCGACGGTCGGCTGGTCCATTGCGCTGAAAATCCGCGGCAGCTCGGATCGAAACTCGGCCAGCGTCAACTCCTGAATCGAATGGCGCACGCCGTACTGCCGCGCCACGAGCGCCGCCAGCGGCGCTTCATCGTTGACGCGGCCGCGGTACTCCTCGAAACGCAACGTCATCGTCTGGAGGTCTGTCGCGCCGCTCTCACGCGCGAGCGCGACGACGGCCGTCGAGTCGATGCCGGCAGAGAGGAACGCGCCGACCGGAACGTCGGCGACCATGTGATAGCGCACCGATTCGAGCACGGCGTCGTGCACGATTTCGCGGCGCTGGTCGTCGGTGAAGTGTTCATCGCGCTCAACCGCATCGCGCAGCGTGGCAGCGATCGAAAAGTATTGCACCGGATCGCGGACGCCACTGGCATCGACGTACAGGTACGAACCGGCGGTAAGAACGCGAATGTCGCGATACATCGTGAATGGTTCCGGCACCGTTCCTCGGAGAAAAAATCCGGCAGCGCCAGCGGGATCGAACTGCGTCGAAACTTTCCCGCCCGCGACGAGCGCACGCACCTGCGAGGCGATGCGAATCGTGGCGCCGTCGTCGGCGTAATACAGCGGCTTGATACCGTACGGATCGCGCGCCAGAAGCATCCGCCGACGCGCGCCGTCCCACAGCGCGATCGTAAACATGCCGCGCAGCTCGCCGAACATCGCCTCCTGCTTTTCGTCATACAACTGCAGCAGCACCTCGGTGTCCGAATGCGACGTGAACCGCCGTCCGCGCGCTTCGAGCTGCGCGCGCAACTCTCGGTAGTTGTAGATCTCGCCGTTGAAGACGATCGTCAACGGACCGAAATGCTTCGGCTGCGCGCCGCCGGGCGAGAGATCGATGATGGCCAGGCGGCGATGCCCGAATCCGACGCGGCCGTCGTCCGAAAACCAGGCGTCGCCGGCGTCGGGTCCGCGCGAGAGCATGCACTCGCGCGTGGCGATCACTTCATCGCGATCGACCGATGGCGCCGCGCCGCCGTACGCGAAGATCGCGTTGATGCCGCACATGGCGCGGGAGTGTACTGGGAACGCGGACGTCTCGTCCGCAGGGCGGATGCAAAGCGGGCGGGACGCCCGCGGTCCCGGCTTAACGCGTGCCGCTGACGGCGATCGGCGCTGCGGCGTCGACGCGGATGGAAACGTCGCTGGCCGGAATCGCGTCGCCCGTGCTGCCGTGCGGACGCACCCAAACGACGACGGTGTAGACGCCAGGCCCGTCGGGCAGCGGAATGGCGAAGGCAAACTTGCCGTCGGCGGCGACCTGAAAATCGCCGCGGCGGCCGTCGCTGTACTCCTCGCGAATTGTTTCGACACCGCCGGGGACATTTCGTTTGTAGGTGCCGCGGAGGCGCGGCAGGTATTCGCGGCGCGCGTCCGGCAGGCTGTAACTCTGGATCGCATTTGCGGTGACCGCGGCCATCGGCTGCGGCAGCGGCTCATGATGCACGGTGATCGCCTCGACGGCGTATCCCTTCACCGCCTGGCCGCTGCAAAGCACGGGTTGCGCGTAGGCGAGGCGGCGCGGCAGCGGACGAAGCCATTCGACATAGTGGCGGATGAACTCCTGCGTCAGCCGGAACTCGCCCTTTTCCCACGCCAGACCGATGCCGACGTGCGTCGCGTCAGGATCGAGAATCGTTTTGCGATGCCCGTCATGCGGCGCGACCTCGGCCATCATGGCCGCCTCGGAGCGCCGCAGCATGTCGTACAGCGCGGAGTCGGCGAAGGTGTAGTTGGCCGACCACGCCGCGGCGTTTTCGCTGACACCGTCGTTGCCGCCGGCGAAGGAGTAGCGCATGTACGGCGCCTCGCCGTCAGTCGTGAAATGCCCGGTCGTGCCGTTGCGGATCTGCGCGCGGCAGTAGGCGTCGGCGGTCGCCGAGACCTGCGTATCGAGTTGAACGGGACGCAGTCCGAACTTCGCGCGGTCGCGATTGATGAGCCGCACGAACTCGCCGCGCAGCGTCATCCGCGTCTCATCAGCCGCTCCTTCGCCCTGCGCGAGTGTCGCGCCGAAGGTGAAGGCGATCGTGAGGACCGCGAGAAGAAGCTTCTTCATGGGGCGACGATAAAACGGTTGAGGGTCGGGCGTCATTCCTCGAAAGGCTTTTCACAATTTCTATACAGCAGCGAACGCCTGATCAACGTCCGCGATCAAATCCTCCACATCCTCGATACCGACGGAGATACGGACGAGTCCGGGCGTGATCCCGAGGCGCGTTCGCGTTTCGACGGGGACGGACGCGTGCGTCATCGATTCGGGATGGGAGATCAGCGTTTCGACACCGCCAAGGGACTCGCCGAGGGAACAAAGGCGGACGCGGTCGAGGAACTTCTTGGCGTTGGCGAGCGAGCCGAGCTCGAACGAAATCATCGCCCCGAAGCCGCGCATCTGGCGCTTGGCGAGCTCGTGCTGCGGATGGTCCGGCAGGCCCGGATAGTACGTCTTCAGCGCTTTCGGCTGGCGCGACAGATAGTCGGCCATGGCCCGGCCGTTCTCCTCGTGCTGCTTCATGCGCACCGCCAGCGTCTTCACGCCGCGGAGGATCAGCCACGAATCCATCGGCGACAGGATCGCGCCGACGGCGTTCTGCAGGAAGCCGATCTGCTCAGCGACGGCGTCGTCGTTCGTGATCACCACGCCTCCGACAGAGTCCGAATGTCCGTTGAGGAACTTGGTCGTGGAGTGGACGACGACGTCCGCGCCGAGCTCGAGCGGCTGCTGCAGCCAAGGCGAGCAGAAGGTGTTGTCGACCACCACCAGCGAATCGTTCTCATGCGCGACCTTCGCGCAGGCGGCGATATCCGTGACCGTCATCATCGGATTGGTCGGCGTCTCGAGGAAGACGATCTTCGTATTCGGACGCAGCGCCGCGCGGACTTTGTCGACGCACGCGGTGTCCACATACGTGAACTGCAGTCCGAACTTCTCGCAGACTTTGTTGAAGAGGCGGAACGAGCCGCCGTACATGTTCTCGCCAGCGACGACATGGTCGCCCGACTTCAGCATGCGGAAGACCGTGTCCGTGGCCGACATCCCCGACGCGAAGCAGTGCGCGTGTTTGCCGCGCTCGAGCGCGGCAAGGTTCGCTTCGAGCACGGAACGCGTCGGATTTTTCGTCCGCGCGTATTCGAAGCCTTTGTGCCTGCCGAGCTCCGGCTGCACGTACGTCGATGTCTGGAAAATCGGATAGGTGACGGCGCCAGTGACCGGCTCCGGCTCCTGGCCGGCGTGGATGCAATCGGTGGAGAAGCCCATGTGTGTTCCTTTGCGTCAGTCCGCGTGTTCGGGCGCGAGCGGCTTCGCCCACTTCGTGTAAATGCCCTTCGACATGTAGCGCTCGGAAGCATCGGGGATGATCGTGACGACGCGCTTGCCCGGGCCGAGTTTTTTGCAGACCTGAACCGCCGCCGCCACGTTCGCTCCCGCTGACGACGCGCCGAGCACGCCCTCCTCGGATGCAAGACGCCGCACCATGACGAAGGCGGGATCATCGTAGATCTGGATCACTTCATCGGCCAGCGACATGTCCAGCACGGGCGGGATAAAAGATGATGCTCCGATCCCTTCCACTTCGTGCGGCCCGGCCTCGCCGCCTTTCAAAATCGATCCCTGCGGCTCGACGACGACGCACCAGCAGTTCGGATTGCGCTCCTTCAGATACTTGGCCACGCCGCTGAACGTGCCGCCGGTTCCGGCGCCAGCCAGCCAGGCGTCGACGCGGCCGTCCATCTGTTCCCAGATCTCCGGACCGGTGGTCGCGTAGTGCGACTCGGCGTTGTACGGATTGGCGAATTGCTGCGGCACATACGAGTTCTCGATTCCCTTCGACAACTCCTCCGCCTTCGCGATCGCGCCTTTCATCCCGTCGTCCTTCGGTGTGAGGACTACTTCGCCGCCGAGGGCTTTCATGACTTCGCGCTTTTCGGTGGAGAAGTTTTCGGGCACGCAGAGGATGACGCGATAGCCCATGCGCGTGCCCGCCAGCGCGAGGGCGATGCCGGTGTTGCCGGCGGTCGGCTCGATGATGGTGCCGCCTTTGGCGAGCTTTCCATCGCGCTCGGCGCGCTCGATCATGCCGACGCCGATGCGGTCTTTGACCGAGAAGCCGGGATTGAGAAACTCGAGCTTCACGAAGAGATCGGCGCCGTCGCCGCCGCAGATGTTGGAAAGCTGCAGCATCGGCGTATTGCCGACGAGATCGAGGATGCTGCGGACGGGTTTCGAGAGGGGCCTTGCCAAGCGCGCGGGATTGTATACGGGCCTAAAACAAAACGGCGGACCGAAGTCCGCCGTTGGTTGAAGTTGAAGGATTTGAAACTTACGCCCAGCTTGAGGAGCGGGTGGTCGACCGGCGCTGGTTGTAGCAATCGCGGCAATAGACAGGCTTGCCGCTGACGGGAGTGAACGGCACTTCGGTCGCGACTCCGCAGCTATCGCACGTCACACTCACCATCGAACGCTCACGGCCACCGCCGCCGCCGTTTCCGTCGCGCGCCGTCTTCCGCTTGTCGCGGCAGTTCTTGCAGCGCTTCGGCTCGTTCGTGAAGCCACGCTCTGAGTAAAAGGCCTGCTCGTTCTTGCTGAACACGAATTCCTGTCCGCAATCGGCGCAGTTGAGAGACTTGTCGTTGAATGTATCCATGAACCTTGATCTCCTAAGTTGTTCCTTTGTTCGTACGATGAAGAATGTGATGCCGCAGCTCAGAGTGTGCGCGGGGTGCCGCGACCTCGCCCCCGCTTTGGTGCTTCACAAGCGAAATCGGATAGGTCGACCAGCCTCCCTTCGGTAACGAACACAGCACGCCCCCTGAACGCTCTATCGCAGTTCCTGGAAGGTGTTGTTTTTCGCTGGGTTCGTTGGGCGGCGTTTTAGCATAGATGTCCAGCCCAGGCAACGAATTACGCCATGCTCAAAATAAGTTCGTCAACCTGTTGACCATCGAAATATGGAACATCAGATTCGGGTCGGACCGGCCGGCTGGAGCTACAAAGATTGGGAGGGAACGGTCTATCCGCCGCACGGTTCGAAGTTCGATCACCTCGCCTATCTGGCCTCGTTTTTCGACACGATCGAGATCAACTCGCCGTTCTACCGAATCCCGCCGCCGGCGCATTCGAAGTCATGGGTGCGCCGCGTAGCGGACAATCCGAATTTCAAATTCACGACGAAGGTGTTCCGCGGATTTACACACGATGATGCATCGGTGTCGGATGCCGACATCACCGCCTTCCGCAATTACCTCGATCCCCTCGCCTCCGTCGACCGCCTCGGCGCAGTGCTGCTGCAGTATCCGTGGAGCTTCAAGAACAGCGAAGAATCTCGCGACAAACTGGCGTCGCTATTCAACGCATTCGACGGCTATCCGCTCGCGCTCGAAGTTCGCCATTCGACGTTTCAAAACGAGGAGTTCTTCGACTTCCTCAACGAGCACGACGTGGCGTGGGTAAACGTCGATCAGCCGCTCTTTCACGATTCGGTCAAGCCGTCCGACGCCATGACCGGACCGCTCGCTTACGCCCGCCTGCACGGCCGCAATTACGAAAAATGGTTCGCGCACGGCGAGACATGGGAGCGCTACAACTATCTCTACTCCAAGGAAGAATTGGCTCCATGGGTCGACCGCATCCAAACAATGGCGACGGTGAAGGAGACGTACGTCGTTACGAACAATCACTTCCGCGGCCAGGCCATCGTCAACGCAGTCGAACTGGAAGCATCCCTCGGCATGGACGCGAAGATGCCGCCGCAGTTGAAGGAGACGTATCCGGATCGCGTTTGAAAAAGCGATTCACCACAGAGACACAGAGAAAAAACCTCTGTGCTCTCTGTGCTACTAACCCATAGATTCTGCGCGCTCCGCGAAGATTTTGTTTGACGGTTCTCGCGCGTTCGTTCCATCGAGAGTCCTTCTCCCCCGGCGTCTTTTTGCCGGGGGAGAAGGTGCCGAAGGCGGATGAGGGGGCGGAGCTTGCGCGACCTGCGGTTTCAGGCGCCGCCCCTCACCCGCACTCCGCTTCGCTGCGTGTCTCCCTCTCCCCGGAAGAAACTCGGGGAGAGGGACTCTCGACCTTGGAGAGATTCTTTGGTTGCCTACGCAGCTTCGACGACTCTGGATGACAGGTCTATCGCGCGACGTAGTTCGCTGACGGCAGGAGAGCACGCGACAGATTCACATGTCCCGCCAGCGTCTCCGCCGGCTCATCGTTGATGAGGATTCGCACCCGCTTCGCGTCGGGGAAGTTCGTGGTGACTGTTTGCACGATCGAGTAGATCGCCATCAGCTCTTCGTGGCTGCCGGTGCCCCAACCTTGCGTGAGCGTGTTGCCGCCGAGGTCGACGAAGGCGGTGCCGTCGGGGAGGAGGAAGGTGGCGCGGACGACGGTGTCGCGCGGAAAAATCGGCGGGACGCCGGCGTTCGATGATCCCTTGATCAGCTCCCGCGCGACCACCGACAACGCGCCGGCGGGATTCTCGGGAAGGGCGACGTTGCGCGTCTCGCGGACGAGCAGCATTTCCGGCCCTTCGAAAAACAGCGTCACCGGACGGACTGCGACTTTGTTCTCCGCATTGAGATTGGCCGACAACGGTTTCTTCTTGCAGCCGCCGGCGGCGATCAGGATCGCCAGAGACAGCACTACCGCGCGGCGCACTACGTTCCCGTCCTCGTGGCGGGCTTCGCGGTTGTCGTCACCGGTGCGGATGGCGCGGTCGTTGTCGGCGGCGGTGGTTGCGCGATCCCGATACGCGTTTCGTAATCCGTCTTGTAGCGTTCCAGGGCGGTCGTGATCGCGTCGACGACGGCCTTCTGAAACGCATCCGACTTGATCTTCGACTCTTCCTCGGGATTAGTAATGAACGCGACTTCCACCAGCGCCGCCGGCATCGTGGCACCGACCAGGACTTTGAACGGCGCCTGCTTCACGCCGCGGCTTTGAATTCCGGTGATGCGGTTCATCTCTTCCTGCACCGCCTGCGCGAGGCGGCTCGATTCGTTGAGGTACTCCTGCTGCGCCAGATCCCACAGCATCAGTTTCAGATCGCTGGCCGCGGCGGGAGCGGCGGTGGTTTTGGATGCGTTTTCGAGCTCCGCTGCTTTCTCGGCCAGCTTGTCCGAGGCGTCGAGCGAGAGGAAGTAGGTCTCAGCGCCGTGCGCGCCTTTGACGATGGCGGCGTTCATGTGAACGGAGAGAAAGAGATCGGCGTGGTACTGGTTGGCGATGGCGGGACGCTGATCGAGCGGCACGACCGTGTCGTCGTTGCGCGTGAGGACGACACGCGTTTTCAATCTCGCTTCGAGCGCGGCGGCCAGTTTCTGGCAGAGCGCGAGCGTGGCGTCCTTCTCCATCAAGCCGCCGGGACCGATCGCGCCGACTTCCTTTCCGCCGTGGCCGGGGTCGATCACGATCGTGTGGATGCCTGGCGCTTCCACCGGCCGCGTCGAATTCAGCGGCTGCGGTGTTCCGGGCGCGACGGCCGCACCCTTGCGCAGATCGAGGACGACGCGAAACGGATTCTCGAGACGGTAGGCGTCGGCCACGACGTCCGGAGCGGTGAGCTGGATGCGCAGGTCGTTGCCCACGAATGTAGTCTTGGCCACGTTCGGATCGTCGTGCGCCTGCTCGGCGTACGGCGCGCGGATGGCCGTCTTAAAACGAACGGTATACGCGCCCGGCTCCTTGACGATGTTGTAGTCGGCGGGCGCCGTGAGCGTCAGCACGACTTTCGAAATGCCCTGCACGTTCGCAACGGAAACCGTGACGCCGGCGGCGGTGGTCTGGGCGGGATGAACCTGCAGAATTTTTCCCGCTGCGTCCCAGGTCGCATCGAGACCGGAAGAGCGAATCAGGAATCCCTGGAAGAACTGCCACGGCACGAACGGACGGTTGTCGATCGTCACCGGCGCGACCGGCATTTCGATCAGATCGTCCTTGACCACGCCGAAGCGGCTGTCCGTTCCAAACGCCGCCACGGTGTTGTTCAGCGCGGCCTTGAAACCGTTGCCGTCTTTCGTCACCGATCCGCCCAGTGCGGCGATCACTTCGTCCGCGGCGAAGTACGTATTGCCGTTCTGGTGGGCGATGGTGATCTGCTTGTCGCCCGTCGCCGTGCGCAGCGTGGCCAGATTGGCGGGGTTGGGAGGAACGGGCGCCGGCGTCGGTGCCTGGGCCAGAAGGAGCAGCGAGGACGCGAATGCGATCGCCAGGAGGGAGAGAGAGCGATTCATGTGGACCGCGGGATTATCGCACGGAGGATTCGCCGCGCCCGGGCGCTCGGCGCCTCCCCTTCCGCGCGGACGTGCGTCTCGGCGTGATCTTCGCCGAGGAGGATCTCGCGCGTGCGGAGGTAACCGATGCGGGCCAGGACGTCGAGCACGTCCCAACGGCGCTCGGTGAAACTGAACGGAAGGCGATGCCGCGGACGGATGACCACCACGCGCGGATCGGTGACGACGTGGTCGTAATCGCCCTTCCGTTTGAACAATCCCCCTTCCGACTCCCCTTTTTGCGTGACCACCACCACTGCGTCGCACCCTTCCGCGAGCGCCTTTTCGTATGGGGCGTTATCCGAAATCCCGCCGTCGCCGTACATCTCGCCGTTGATCACGGGCCGGTGCGTGTAGAACGGCGGCAGGTAGTTCGTGGCGAGCAAGAGCTGCAGCGGATCTTCGACGTCGCGCGCATCGAAGATCACGTTTGCGCCGTCGCGGAAACGCGTTACGGAAACGAACAGCGGCAACGCGTCGGGCTGCTTGAAACGATCGCGTCCGATGAAACGCTCGAAGTTGCGCTCGTGCATCTTTCGAAAACGGAACGGCGAGTGATCGACGAGCAGGTTGCGCAGGTCGATGTGCGGCATGCGCATGAACGAGCGCCAGTAGTAGCGGATGCGCGATTCGGAGCGCGCCGCGACCAGCGCCGCGTTCCAGGCGCCGGCCGAAACGCCGATGGCAAGCGCGGGACGGACACCCAGTTCGGCCAGCGCTTCGATGACGCCGATCTGGAAGGCGCAGCGGGAGGAACCGCCGGAGAAAACGTAGCCGACGCGTTTGGCGTCGCGCAGCAAAGCGAGAGGTTGCAACGCGTTCAGTTTATGCTTTTGCGGTGAATGCAAAGCGCTGCCTGTTCATTTTGGCCATCCTCGCCGCTGCCTGCGGCGGTCCGTCGGAGCCGCAAGGTCCGCACGTGCACAAGGATCCGATCAGCGTGCGCGGCTGGATCGTCGACGTCGAAACCGGTCCGACGACGGCCTATCACACGGTGGAGACCGAGGCGGCCCGCAAGCGCGATCTCTTCCGCGGCACGAACGTGTGGATCGAAAACGCGCCGTATGTTTCGGGCGGCGTCGCAGAAACGGGCGCGTTCCTTCTGCTCGACGTTCCGCCGGGCGATGTGACCATCACCTTCTCGGCGCCCGGCGTTCCGGTTTCCAAGCTCCTGCTGAAGCACATCCCCGGAAATGCCGACGTCTTCGTCCCGGCCATGCTGATCAAGAAGGATGCGGTGTCGCTGCTCGATCCGAAGAGCGCCAAGGTTCGCGTGGCGGCGCAGATCGACAAGGCCGTTCCGACCGGCGCGTTCGCGGATGTCGGCGATCAACGGATCGCGGTGATGTCGACGCCGATCCGCGACATGATCGACCGGCTCGACTATCCGACTCCGCCGGCGTATCAGGCGCCGCTGGCGACCGTCAAGTAGTTCACGCGGAGCGAGCGGTGCGTGGAGGCGAGCGCCCTCTTGACGTAACGCCGTCCCTATCTAAAATCTCTCCGGCCGGCTACGGCACATCTTTAAGGAGGGGAAAACGAATGCGTTTCCAACCTGTCATTTTGTTCGCGCTTCTCTCTTCAACGACTGTTCCCGTTTCTTCGGCAGTAATCGCACCGCGAAGTCCGGTACCTGTTGTAGACAAGGCAGATGTTGAAATCCTGACCGGACCGGAAGCCAGCGGACATCTGCAGGCGCTTCAAGCTCGCCGTCATGCGTCCTTCGAGAAAGCCGCGGCGCTCCTGCGCAAGCGCGGGTTCGTTCCGACGGACCACGCCTTCGTCATGCGTCCACGGCATCAGGTTCGTGACGTTACGGGCCGTGCTTCACCGCCCTTTTCACTCGTGCAGTTCTCGTCAAGTACTTCCGACGGCGAGTTTGACGTCTGGTCGTGGGACGACGGTGATCCGGGCACGTGGGAAGGAACAATCTATGCGGAGAACTACCATAACGGTTCGTGGGTCCAGTTCAACGCGCAGATCGACATCCGCACGGGAGCTGATTCCATTTGGGATGAAGTGGTCGGCGGATACGACGCGCCTGACGACGAAGGGCCGTTTGATCGCGCCGCACTGAAAACGCGACAGGCGAAGGCGATTCTCGCGTCCCTGCAACACGTCGTACCACCCCAGAATCCCATTCAACTCGTGAAGTGGAACGCACAAGCCTTTTATGGTTGTGCGTTGAAAGGCTGTCTGGCCGCTGCGGCGGGATGCCTGTTCAGCGGACCTGCGTGGCCGGAATGCTTTTTCGTCGGATGTACGAGCGCGATCGCTTATTGCATTCTCGATCAGCTCTTTTGAGGTGCTTCGCATGAACGACCATGAGCCGAATCGAATTGATTTGACCGTTCGCCTGCTCGAGATCGAGTGCTTCTGCCTCAGCGTCATCATCGTCGCGGCGGGCGGGATGTTCTTCAAGAGACTTACTGGCTTCCCATCTGCCCCGGTTCATGCGCTGGCCTTCTTCACGGGCATGATCGCAATGTTTCCGGCGCTGGCGTCGATCAGCCAGCGACGCGGCAGCGCGCTGAAGTTCCTGAAATTTGCTGCCGGAAGCCTTGGCGGTGCCGTACTGCTGATGTGGTTGAGAGGCTTATCAGGCTGAAAACTGAGGTGGGCGGAGTCAAATCTCCGCCCGCCGCTCTTCAGCGTCGTCGTACGCGCGCGATCAGCGCGTCGAGCGAGAAGAGGCCTGGGCCGAAGGCGAGGACGATCAGTGAGGTGAGGAGATAGAGGAAGGGCGCGGCATTCGTGAACGCGTCCTGATCCTTGAAGAAGCCTTTGACCGCATCGAGATCGGCGGTCAGATAGGCGACGATGAAGTTGATCACGAGCGGGATGCAGATCAGGCGCGCCGCGAGCCCGAGAAGCAGCAGAAGGCCGCCGACGCATTCGAGGGAAGCCACGAAATACGCGTTCGCGACCGGCATCGGGATGTGCAGGTGCGTCAGAAAATCGATGAAGCGGTCGATGTTTTCCAGCTTTCCCTTGCCGGTCTGAAAGAGTCCCCATCCGAAGATCAGGCGCAGCGCGAGCAGCAGCGGGCTGCGCAGCCGGTCGAAGATGCGCGTCATGGCGAGGTCGTACCAGCGATCCAGTTTTGCGATCATCGTTTTCCTTTTACCCGACCTCGATTGCCGTGAACAAACCTGCGGCACTCCAGTCGCGGAACCAAGTGAAGAGCTCGGACTGCTCCGGGAAACGGCGGAAGCGCGCCTGGAACGTTTCGATCGCGCTGCCGATCGTCTGACGCGCGGCGAGACTTTCGAGGAATGTGTACGCCTCACGCGTGAGCGGCATGCGATAGACGCCGTAATCGCGGCGATGAACGGCCAGCCACGATTTCTGCCGCCGCGGCTTCATCGGTGTTTCGTCGCGGAATGCCTGAAAGGCTTCGTTCGCGTCGTAGTCCAGCGCGAGGAGACGCAGCGCCGGAATGGGGATGATGCGCGCGTCCGCGACCTCCTCCGGCGCAATCGATGCGATCGCATCCGCCGGCAGCGCCTCGGCTTCCGCTTCGTCGAACACCTGCGTCATGGCCAGCTCGAGTTTCGCCAGGTCGCGCAGAAACATACGCCGCTTCCACGTCGACGACGCGATGTACTCCGGCAGCGAATCGCCCAACCGGTTGAACGTGTAACTGCGCGACGGAAACTGCTGCACGTACTCGCGGACCAGATGCTCGAATGCGTGCTCGCCGAGAAACGCCGCAACCGCGGCGTAGTCGACGGTGAGCGCCTCGATCATCCGCAGCATGTACATGCCGTGGTAGATGCCGATGCGCTGGATGGGCTGCAGCGTCTGTGAGGGCAGGATGACGTCGTCAACGTTGAGGTCCACCGACTCCGCCGCCTCGTACACGTCGGAAGGATGCGTAACCACCGCCTGCATCCACTTCTGCAGCGGCGCGAGCGCGACGTCAGACTGCGGCATACGTGTCCTCGGTGTCGGGGAGTGGGGAGTTGGGTGTGGGGTGTGGGAGATCGCGTGCAAGATCAGGTTTGGGGCCGGTTTTTCCACTCCCCACACCCCACACCCCACTCCCCTCGCTTCTGAACGCCGAAGCCTTTCGCGCCTCCGCATGTACCGTCTCAAAATCAGGGATATCCGCATCCCACTCCAGCAGCGTCGATACGTCGCCGGTGCGCGCACACGCACGGCCGTACAGCTTCCATACCTCGTCGATCACGAAATCGTTGTGCGTGTCGATGATGTGCGTGCCGTGATTCTGATGACCGGCCAGATGGACCTGCACGACGCGATCGGCGGGAATGGCGTCGACGTAAACGTTCGGATCGAAGCTGTGGTTGAACGAGCTGACGAAGATGTTGTTCACGTCGAGCAGGAGACCGCAGTCGCTTTCTTCCGCGAGCCTCGCCAGAAAATCCCACTCTGTCATCGTCGACGTCGCGAACTCCACGTACGACGACGGATTCTCAATGACCAGCGGCGTTTCGAGATAGTCGGAAACGATTCGAACGCGATCCGCCGTGTGCCGCAGCGACTCCGCGTTGTACGGCATCGGCAGCAGGTCGTGCACGTTGCGGCCGCTCACGCCAGTCCAGCAGAGATGATCGGAAATCCAGCGCGCGTTGACGGTGCGCGCCAGCGATTTCAGTTTGCGGAGGTAATCGAAATCGAGCGGATCGGTGCCGCCGATCGACAGCGAAACGCCATGCAGCACGACCGGATACTGCTCCGCGATTTTCTCCAGCGCGTAGCGCGGACGGCCGCCCGTGTCCATGTAATTTTCGGAGAGGGCCTCGAACCAATCGACGTCGGGCTGCGAGCCGAGGATGTGGCTGAAGTGAACGGTGCGCAGCCCCACGCCAATGCCGAGGTCAGGGAAATGGAATCGGTTCATGGTGTCGGTTGGGATGGGAGGACAGGCGCGCGGGACGCCTGCCCTCCTGCCATTTGCGAAGCAGAGTTACGACGCCTTCGGCGGAACGGCGCAGCCGCTCTTGCCTTTGCAATCGTTCTTGCCGCCCTGGCCCTGACCCTTGCAGGCGTTCTTGCCGGCGCAGTCGTGCTTGTACTCCTTCGACGCGCAGCCGCCTTTACCCTTGCACGAGTTCTTGCCCGCGCAACCGGCGTCGCCGGACTTGCAGTTGCCGTGCGACTTGCACGAGTTGAGGCCTTTACAGGCATGCTTGTCGTCAGCCTTCTTCGCATCGGCCATCTGGACGGCCTGCGACGTGGCTTGGTTGAGACCGGCCGCCGCCGTTTTGGCCTGGTCGGCACGAAGACTGGTTCCGGCGCTGAGGCCGGCGACGACACCACCGAGAACGAGATAACGGGCGAGATCACGACTATTCATGGGATTCTCCTCCTAAATTTTGTTGGACAGCGATAGAGCTACGTTTCCGCGAAGCGACTGGATGCGAGACCACCCTTGGACGATGACGATATGGCACTCCCGATGCAGTTATTTGCATCGATGAGATGCGGTTTACGAGTAATGATTGGCGCGATTGTAATCCTGTCGGCTTCCGCGGCCATGGCAGATTTCAGTGACGATTTTCGAACTGTCAATGAGGTCGACCGCAACGCCGCCATCCGCGTTCGCGACCGCATCGAAGTGCACAGCCTCGACGGATCGTTGACTCCCGCGCAGCTCGATGCTTTCGCCGACCTCGCCGAAAAGGGCGCCGTCGACATCGCCCGATTCACCGGCGTCGCGCCGAACAGGCAGCGCATCCTCATCTATCTGTCGCCGCGCATCGACATCTCGCACACCTATCCGCACTATCCCCGTTCCGCTCATCACGAGGCGCGCGTCTTCATCGACAGCGAGCGCGTCGAGCACCATGAGGCGCCGTATCTTCATGAGCTCGTGCACGCGGTGGCCGGCGACGGCGGCGCGATGTGGCTGGAGGAGGGATTCGCGTCGTGGGTTGCGTCATCCGTGGCGACGACGTACGGTGGCTACTACGCGCCCGTTCTGAGTCAGGGAAATGATCGCGTCGACGCGCAAGCCCGCGACGTCCTCGAACGCTCCCGCGGAGCCGCCACGGCCGCCGCGTGGTTCGACAGCGATTCGCCCGATCTCTCGCAACGCGAACGCCGCAGCTTCTACATCCTCTCCCACTCGTTCACGAAGTACCTCGGCAACACACTCGGCACGAAGCGCCTGCTGCGCATCCATCGCGCCGACAATGCCGACGCCCTCGAGCGCATCACCGGCGTCTCCCTCGACCAGTGGCGCACGCGCTGGATGGCCAGTCTCGGCTAATCGCGAGGAAGGGTGGCGGCGCGGCGGTGACGAGCTGTCATCCTGAACCGCCGGAGGCGCCGTAGCCGAAGGCGAAGGCGCCGGAGGACGGTGAAGGATCTCAAGCTTCCCAAGCTTCGTTGAACCCAGGGGTTTCAGCAGGAGTTTCGTAACTTGAGATCCTTCACCGTCCTCCGGCGGCTTCAGGATGACAGCGTGCTTCTTTAGCCCTCCTTAACCCCCTCCTGTGTTTCACTACCTCGGTGCCGCGCAGTCTTCGCACCTGGATCGTCGCCTTCGGCGCCCTCGCCGCCGTAACTGCCGCGGGACATGCCATCCACCTCAACCCGAGCACCGTCGGTTTCGCGTATCTCATCGTCGTCCTGCTGATCTCGGTCTGGGGCGGTCTGCTGATCGGCACGGTCTCGTCGGTGATCGCCACGCTCTGCTACAACTTTTTCTTTTTCCCGCCGCTGTACACGCTGACCATCGAGCAGCCCGCCAACTGGTTTGCGCTGGCCGCGTTTCTCGTGGCCTCGGTGACCGTGAATCGCCTGGTCGTGGCCGCGCGCGTGCAGGCCGAAAAAGCCGAGCAACGCGGGCGCGAACTGGAAACGCTCTACGCCGAGCGCGAACGATTCATGGAAGAGAACGCGCACGTGCAGGCGCTGCGCGAGAGCGAGTCGTTGAAAACGTCGCTGCTGCGCGCGATCTCGCACGATCTCACTACGCCGATCACCGCGATGACGATCCGGACAGAGTCGATCCGACGCCGTGCCGGGACCGACAGCGAGCTGCTCGACGACGTCGCCGCAATCGCCGAGGAGACCGCGAGATTGCGGAGGCGGATCGACAATCTGCTGTCGATGGCGCGGCTCGAAGCCGGCAAAGCGAAGCCGCATCGCGAACCGACGCCGCCCGCGGATCTCTTTCGCGCCACGCGCGAAAATCTGCCGATCGTTTTCAGCGCGCGACCGATCACCGTGCACGTCGACGCCGACTGTCCCGACGCGAACGTCGATCCGTCGCTGGCGCTGGAGATCCTTGTGAATCTCGTAGAAAACGCGCATCGCGTCTCGCCGCCCGGCGCGACCATCGAGCTGGCCGCGCGGCGACACCCACTCAATCCGGACAAGCTGCGCATCGAAATTCTCGACCGCGGCCCCGGCCTCCCGCCCGGCGTCGTCGATGCGGACGGCAACGTGGCCGCGGAAACGTCCGACGTCGCGCAGCGCGGCCTCGGCCTGGAAATCGCGCGCAGCCTCGCCGTCGCGAACGGCGGCAGCATCGGACTCGCCCCGCGCGCCGGCGGCGGCACCATCGCGCGCATCGATCTCCCCGTGGCAACCCTCGGAGCGGAAGAAGCATGAGCATCTCGAACGTGATCCTCGTCGTCGACGACGATCCCGCCATCCGCGATTCGCTGTCGAAAGAGCTGCGCGCGGCCGGCTACTCGACGACCGCCGCCGCTGATGGCAGCGAGGGGATGAGCGCGTTCCAGTCGCAGGTTCCCGATCTCGTTCTGACCGACCTGGCCATGCCGCGCTCAGACGGTTTCGAACTAATCGCCAGCATTCGCGCCTCGTCGCGCGTCCCGATCATCGTGCTCTCCGTCCGCGGCGCCGATCCCGACAAAGTGCGCGCCCTCGACCTCGGCGCGGACGATTTCGTAACCAAGCCCTTCTCGATGACCGAGCTGCTGGCCCGCGTCCGCGCCCAACTTCGTCGCACCGCGCCGCCGTCGACCACCCTCACGTTTCCCGACCTCACCATCGAGCTCGATCGGCGCCGCGTCGTGCAAAGCGGCCGCGAAGTCCGCCTCACCCCGACCGAGTTTTCGCTCCTCGAAGTCCTCGCCACCAACGCCGGCAAACCGATGTTCATCGAGCAGATCGTGGCCCGCGTCTGGCGCTCTGCCCCCAGCACCAGCGCCGACACGGTGCGCGTTCACATGAGCTCCTTGCGAAAAAAGATCGAGCCAAACCCCTCCGAGCCGCGCTACATCGTGACGGAGCCGTGGGTTGGATACCGATTCATCGCCGAACCGATCTGACCTTTCGCAACTCTTAATGCGGTCTTAAGCGCTTCACCACGCCGTCGTTGGGTGTTCTTAACAACAGGCCGTAGCGCTGCGTGTTTGAACGAGTCAGGAGGTCGTGATGACCACCATGACTTCGATCACAAACGTCGCACCGGCGAAGCATCGTAGCGCCGCCCGAGTGGCACTCGTCGCCGTCTTTTGGATCATCGCCGCACTCCTCGTCGCCGTTGCACACCAGAAACTGTACGCGGCATCGCCGGTGGTCGCAGTCGCGATCGAAGCGCTGGCCATCGTTGCGACGGCAGGCATCTACATCCGGATCACGGCTCCGCATTCGACGCTCGATCACGCGCTCTTCGTCGGTACCGTCTGGGTATTGCTCGGGATCGCCACGGAAATCGCGATGACCGCAAACTCGGGACGTCAATGGGTAGCACTCCTCGGCTCCCCCACAAATGGCGGCCTCCGATGCGTGCTGCTGATCGTATGGGTCATCGCGCCGGCGTTGTTCGTCCGAAGCCGCGACTGAAATCGTGATCGAGCCACTGACGGAGCAATCGACGATTCAACGCGTGCGGCGATTAATCGTCGGACCGCCGCGCGACGTAAGCGATCCGCAGATCTTTCACCACATATCGCTGGTCGCATTTCTGGCGTGGGTCGGTCTCGGCGCAGACGGATTGTCATCGTCCGCCTACGGCCCTGAAGAAGCGTACAAAGCACTCGGCACGCACTCGCACCTGTCGATCCTGCTCGTGGCGATGACTGCGGTGACCATCGCGGTCATCTCGATTGCGTACTCGAACCTCATCCAGCATTTCCCCGGAGGCGGCGGCGGATATCTCGTCGCCACAAAACTGCTGGGAAGCCGCGTCGGCGTGGTTTCTGGCTGCGCGCTGCTCGTCGATTATGTGTTGACCATCACGGTATCGATTGCCAGCGGCTGCGACCAGCTCTGGTCATTCCTTCCGCTATCCGTTGCACATTACAAACTGCCTACTGAGTTTCTGATCCTCTTCATCCTCATCGTTCTCAATCTTCGCGGAGTCAAGGAGTCCGTCAACGTTCTCGCGCCGATTTTCGTGTTGTTCATCGTTACGCACGGGTTTGCAATCATTTATGCGATCGCGTCTCACGTAACCGGACTGCCCGCCGTTTTTCACGATGCGCACGTCGACTACACGCACTCTGTCAGCACCATCGGATTCCTGCCGCTCATGCTCATTCTTCTGCGCGCATATTCGCTCGGCGGCGGTACGTACACCGGCATCGAAGCAGTTTCCAACGGCGTGTCGATGCTTCGCGAGCCGCGCGTGCGCACCGGGAAGCGAACGATGGCCCTCATGGCCCTCTCCCTGGCGTTCACCGCTGGCGGAATCATGTTCGCCTACCTTCTCACAGATTCGAGGCCATCCGAGGGAAAGACGATGAACGCGGTGCTGCTGACGAATCTGTTCGGCAAATGGCACCTCGGCGGCTTTTCCGCGGGCACGATGTTCGTGATCGTGAGTCTTATCGCCGAGGCCGCGCTGCTTTTTGTAGCGGCACAGGCCGGATTTCTCGACGGACCGCGTGTCCTCGGCAATATGGCGCTCGATTCGTGGATGCCGCATCGTTTCAGTCAATTGTCCGACCGCCTGGTGACGAAGAACGGCGTCTTTATGATGGGCATCGCCGCCGCGGCTGCCCTGCTCTACACGCGCGGCGACATTCTCACGCTGGTGGTCATGTACTCCATAAACGTGTTCATCACCTTTTCATTGACGGAGCTGGGAATGGCGCGCCATTGGATCAAAGACCGCGACAAAGAGCCGAAATGGAAAAGCCAGCTCGCAATTCATGGAACCGGCCTGTTGATGTGTCTCAGCATCCTCGTGATCACCGTATTCGAGAAATTCTCGCAAGGAGGCTGGGTCACCGTCGTCATCACAGGACTCGTGATCGCTCTCTGCTTTGCAATCCGGCGGCACTATGACGAGGTTCGTGCCGGCTTGCGCAGACTGGACGACATCTTGACGATGGTTCCGCTTCCCCCGGCGAATGGCGAAATCGCTGCCTCTGATCTTGACACCAATGTCCCCACTGCCGTAATCAGCATTTCATCCTTCTCAGGATTCGGCCTCCATCAGATCCTCTCCATCCACAAGGCATTTCCGAATTACTTCAAACAGTTCCTGTTCGTCTCCGCCGCCGTCGTCGACTCCGGCAATTTCAAAGGCGCCGAGGAGCTCGATCGCCTTCAGACGAATACCGAGAGCAATCTGCTCGAATATGTACGCTGGGCGCAGGCTCACGGATTCCGCGCCGATTACCGGATGGCCATCGGCACCGAGGCCGTGGCGACGGTCGAAGCGATCTGCCGCGAAGTGGCCGGAGAGTTTCCGCGCGCTATTTTCTTTACCGGACGACTGATCTTCAAAGAAGAGAAGTGGTATCACCGCCTTCTCCACAACGAGACGCCGCACGCAATTCAGCGCAGACTCCAGTTCGACGGCATCCAGGCGATGGTGCTGCCGATCCGCGTGCTGTAGTCCTAGAACTCGATCTGCGCGCCCAGCTCCATACCGATTCGGCAGAAGACGCAGGAACTCGCAAGCCGGCGCAAGCCGGCGAACGGCGCCAGCAATGCGAACAGACTTGCGGTAGTCCCACCTTGGGACTATCATGACGAATGCGCGTCATCGCACTACGCACGATCAAGCTCTTCATCGAGAGCAGGCGTGAGTACAGCGATGCTCGCGAGCCGGCGCTGGCTTGGTATCAACAAGTGCTGAAAGCGGACTGGTCTTCACCTGCCGCGGTCAAGCGCGATATCAGGAACGCGAGCATCTTGAAGGATGGTCGCGTGGTGTTCAACATCGGCGGCAACAAGTACCGAATCGTGGTTTGGATCAACTACCCCTATCGCGTCGTTTACGTTCGCTTCATCGGTTCTCATCGCCAGTACGATCAAATTGACGCGTAGACCATTTGAAGAACTGAGGACAACCATGGACATCAAACCGATCAAGACCAAGCGTGATTACGAGGCGGCTCTCCGCGCGATCGAGTCATTGATGATCGCGAAACGCAACACGCCGGAAGGCGATCGGCTGGAAGTGCTCGTGACGTT
>Ga0207661_10000039_pt1 | contig 131135 bp, 112 predicted proteins | sample KBSC713LmetaG_FD_184337 | JGI IMG/M metagenome (GOLD analysis project Ga0207661, IMG submission 184337) | Corn rhizosphere microbial communities from Kellogg Biological Station, Michigan, USA - KBS C7.1-3L metaG (SPAdes) (version 2) | ecosystem: Host-associated > Plants > Roots > Rhizosphere ...
ATTGCTCACGAGGACGGAGGATAGCTTCCCCGCGTCCTGGTCAATGTCCTAAATCACGATTTCAACTGGCCGGTTTTGAGGTGTCCCCGACTGGCCGGTTTTGGGTGTCCCCCGAGGCCTTGGATTCAGTAATGGTCGAGAGAATGACGAGGTTCAGGAGATCCCGCGTTGGAAGATTGAGGCCCGAAAGACCGCTGCCGACCAAGGGCAATGACAAGGGATACCCATTGCACTCAACGCGTGCTCTCCGCCAAAGGCGATGCAGCGCCCGCCACATCAATTCAACGTCAGAATACACCTTGCAGTTCTCGTGATTGGTCTTGGTCAGCGCAAACAGGAGATAGCGTTCCTCGTTCACCCGGATCAGCGCCGTGGTCCCGATCGGATAGCAGAGCTTCTTCCCGCACGACTTGTCCTCGGCTACTGTGGGCTGCTCGTTCTTGAGCTCTGTGGCAAGTTGGACATCGATGGATTCTGCGTAGCCGGAGAAATGCCGCTTCAGGAACGCACCGTGGAGACTCTTGTCCGACACAGGTGCGCCAAGTTCCGTTTCAAAAAACTCGCTGACCGCGATAGCCCGAACGCCATCCTGGGCAAAGAGGTCGCCGAACACGATGTCGAGGGATGTGTTGGAATTCGCGATGTGGATGGTCGCACTTGACGGCTTCCACACCTTCCTCAGGCCAAATCCGATGCTGATGATGACGCCAGCAACGAGCGGGGCGACGCCCGCAATTTGGACACTCGGGAAGAACTGCGTGACGATCTTGACCAACGTAAACAGCACACTGAAACACGTGAAGACGTAGGTGATCGTCTTCATCTTATGCTTCGTTATGCCGAACCAGAGATCAGTCAGGGACTGCATTGTCATCATTGCCGCTGTCGGCCTTCGGCACGGTTTGGCCGCGCGGAAGGCGCGATGACACTGCCATTATTGTACTCTTCCTCACGGCAACTACCTGGTTGCGACGCCGTTGCCCAATCGGCGTAAAGCGGTCGCTCAAAGGGAAACCCGATGACGTCTATCGCGCGGCAACAGCGGCGAACTCTCCGCGATTTCTCAGCCATTCCCTGAAGTTCTGAAACCCGCCCTTCCGATTATTCACCCAGAGCGTCATGGCCGTCGCATCAAGGTAGGGGTAGATCCGCAGGTACGGCCGGTCATGGGGTGGCTGCGTACTCGCCTGCTCCGTGATTGGAAGGACGGCCACCGTGCCACGAAAGCCGTCGAAGAACCCGAGTTCCCACGGCATCCAGTGCGACCGCGTGTCATTATCGGACGCGATATACACAAGCGACAGGCAATGTCGCATGCGCCGCTTCAATTGCGCCGCGACCTCAACATCCTCCGGACTCAGCGTCGCATCATCACGATCTACATACACGCGCAAACCAAACTGGTTCCGCAGTATGTAGACGACTCCTAGGACAAGTTCTTCATCGATGTGGCTGTACGAGATGAAAACATCGTGCTCCTGCCCGGTACGGTCAATGGAATCGACCTGTTCTTTAAAGAGCGCCATACTGGCACTCTTGTTTTCAAGACGTGGCTGCTGCGCCCGGAACGCACTCCGTATTTCGGCTGCAGTAAACAACGCCATAACCTGCCAAAACAATTATCGCACGACACGTTTTGACAGAACCGCTGACATCTCTATGCGGCTTTGTTCATGCGTTCTTCTTCGAGCGCTTCGTTGATGGCTGGGCCGATTGCGTGCGCGACTGCAGGCACGACGCTGTTGCTGAGGCGCTTAATTCGGCTGGCTCGGTCAGGGATTCCTTTCGCGGTGCGCGCAGGCTCCCATTCGTTGCGGCCCCGGTGGTGCTGGCCATCGGTACGCGTGCCCTTCGCGTTCAGGCCGGTTCAAAGCCGCCGCTCAAGAACGCGAAGTTGATTGACCGCCTCATCCAGTGCGAATCCTCCGGCCGCAACATCTCCCGCCCCGATTCCGACGGAATCAATTCAGACGGGATTCTTCAATTCCATCGAGGGAAGCACAACACTATGGACGGCGGGACTTTGCAAGACATGAGCCGAAGATCTGGGATCACTGGAAGCCCGATGATTCCCGAGGACGCGAAGAGGATGTCCGACTGGATGATCGAGAACGGCTTTTTGAGTCGCTGGACGTGCGCTAAAATCTTAGGCCTTTCCCGAGGGCGCTCTTGACGCTGGATCTATGATTGTGCCCCGCGTTTAAATAAGAACGGTCTATTCGGGTATACGGTGTCATCGTGAGTGCCCTCACCTCTTGACAAGACATCCAAAACAGCGCACTATTTTCTTGTTCGCCTTTTGAGATTTGCGAATGGCGTAGACCGCCAAGGCGTAAAGCCAAATCTCAGATCGCAGGAGGTGAACATTGCACGCGTCTAATCTTGATTTTCTCGACACCGTGGCGTTCTGGTGTTTTCGAGCAGCCCTTCTCATTGTCTTCGTCGCATGGCTTGCACGGCACGTCATCCACGAGCTGAAAGCTCTGATCCCCGCGATTCGAGAATTGCGAATGACCATTAGGGGCGGGGCACGGCTGGCGGACACGGAGGATCCGAAAGTTCTTCCAAATTCCTCTGCTTGATCCCTTCTGTGGATCAGGCGCGTTGATCAACGGTGAAGGAGCATGATGAATCATGGCTGACGAAACACATCTCGCACGTGTGAAGGGATCAGACCCCGAGGAATTCTATTTCGTCACGTTTGATCGTGTCGAAGGAAAAATGAGGCACATGTCGGGCATGATGAGCGAAGCCGATGTGCGAGCGTTTTTGACCGGCAACGGAATGCCTGAGCACGAGCTGAACTCCACCATCGAAACAGCTCGGCAACACGAGATCTGATTTGGGATTTTGCCGATGGAATACACCTGTCTCATCCGCGTTCAGGAGCAACCGGAATTATTCGTCGTCATCTGCATCCAGCATGGGGAAGTCACGAGGTACTCGCCGTCCATGAATGAGGACGACACTTGGGCGCGGCTTCACAAGATGGGCTTCTCGGACGGGCAGATGAAACTGAAGATCGATGAAGCGCGGGCGCTTAAGCCGGAGTAGGATTTACTTTCCCTCACTCTTCAGGACCTCAGGTGTCTTCCGCAGTTGACGCAAGTGTCGGAACCTTCAAGAAGTGGCTTACCGATGTATTTTACTGCGCGACTCTGAATGCGAATATCATTTCCGGCTAACGTGGACAAGCACGGACGGCAATATGCCATGCCAGCGTGCTCATGCAGGTATAACAAGATCCGTTGCGGAAAGTTGAGCCATACGAGTAGGCAGTCATCAGCGGTGATTACCGGTCCTTCGTGTATCACACGGAATCTCAGCAGTCGGTGAAAGAGAGATTCGTGTGCCGACGCCTCGCCACTTCGATCGTTCTCGAAACCTTGTATCTGCCCGCACCTTTCCACTCGGCCATCAGTTGTATGGCGACCCATTCCAATGTACAAGATGTGTGCCCAAGAGCCGCCCCAAAAAAACATCGCATCTTGATTTTGATCACCGCCTAGACGTTATCGAGCGCCGGATCTTCCGGATCGCTACGCCGATCGTTCTCCTGCTCTGGCTAGGAGAAAAAATTCGGGACACCGCGACAGCCGGGCACTTCACCGACCGAGCAGTTCACAGAGCAGCGCCTTTAGCGCCTGCTCCTTCGGCGACTTCCCATTCCGAGACTGGCAAGCCTTTCCCCTAAAACTCGTGTGGGTTCCCCGCGAATCGAACAAGGCTGGTTGGTACATCGAGCAGAAGTACGCGGCTTGATTCCGTTGCCGCCTGATAGGGGAAATGGGAGAAACTTGTCTTGAAGTTTTCCATCGCAGCCGAGAGAATTTCGTGATATTTTTAAATCGACGCCTAGCAGCGAGATGCTGCCTAAGCCTTCCGTGATGGAAGAGACGTCAGGCCCTCCGGCTGGGTCATGTGTGAAAGGGCGGGACGCCTGAGTAAAACCGGATTTCGGGATGAAATCCTGGGTGATGAATCTTCTTTTAGCCGGGAAGGAGATTTGCGTGTACCGTCGATTATTCAGAACCCCAAAAAATCCAAAAAAACGTCTTGATTCGTCTTATCGTTCGCGGTATTCTGATTTCCCACCCCAGGACATACTAATTCAGGGACATGTAGCTCTCGAAAGGAGAACCATGTCCGCTCACCGCCGTTCCGACAATCACTCCCTGTTTCACAGCATCAAGTTCTACGCTGTCGAAACGGCAGCTCTCATCGTTTTCCTCGTTTGGCTCTTCACTGCCGTCGCTCATGAAGTCCGCTCCCTCTGGGACTCAGAGTTCGCGAGACCGACTCACGCGGCCGAGCCTCACAATTCTTGTCAGACCACGCTAAATCTCTTTCGCTCAGATTGAGCTCGCCTTTCAGCGGCTCCGCGTAGAGGAGTGTCTCTCGGAACAAGCTTCTCCCGGCAATTTGATATGCTAGGGATGTCGGTTTCATGGAAAGACCCCTTGGCTGTTACAAGGAGGATCTGGCCATTGATTTTGAAGTTTAGGCTCTTCGGGATTATGGTGTTGTGATCTCGAATGGGTGCGCATAGCGCTCGGAACGTCGCGATGATGTTCGGTCCCTTCTGTTACCGACACGGAGGGATATTGTGTCTACGCGCCGTGATCATGATCGCCTGGCGAAATTCAGCCACCTTCTCGCCCAAATCAAGTTCATCATCCTGGAAATCGTGATCTTCATCGGTTTCCTGCTTTGGCTGGTGGACAAAATCAAGCACGACTTCCATATCAGCTTTGGAGCAGCTCCGACAGCCGAGCTTTCAACGACTGCTCCTTCGGACCTTCGGCGTCTTCCCATTCCGAGGCAGCCAAGCCGAGAGAACCGAATTCCACACCTCATGAATCTGGGATAGATTCGGGGCCCCTTGGACAAGAACTGATTCCTGCACCACTGAATCCAGGCTTGACGATCGCCTTGGCAGGCGTATACTTCCCTCAATGACGGTGCACGATAAAATCTGTTATCTGTGATCGTCAGGTGCTACTTTTATCCTTAAATACAATCTAGGTTTATGTCCCAATTGCTTCAACTGGCTCCAGAAGAGTATGAGCCAGGGCTGCCCGCAATCCTTGCCGGCAGCACCACCCCCGTAATCCGCAGCCGCGTGGATAATTTCTTCTCTTCTATAGCCAGTATTTTTGAATCGTGGGTCGGCCGGAGGCAATCCGTTCACACCCAGCGTGCCTACCGCGAAGACGTGATGGCGTTCGTGAAGTTCATGCGGCTCTCTTGGCCCGACCAGGCGATGGAACTGCTATGCAGGAGCGTTCAGGACGTGCAGCGCTTCCGCGCCCAACTCGTCGCGCAGAACGCCGCACCCAAAACCCTGAACCGACGCATTTCGTCACTTTCAAGTTTCTACAAGTATCTGGCAGCCGCGTCGGCCGAACTCCGATTGCCGATCACGGTTCCGAACCCGGCGCACGCGCAGTTCATCTCCCGTGAGTCCACCGATCCGCGGGAGGAAACGCGGGCACTATCCGCGGCCCGCGCGCGCCAGTTGCTCGGTCTCCCGGCCGGCAACACCATACTCGATTACCGTGATCGTGCCATTCTAAAGTTTTTCCTGTATTCTGGAGCCCGTCTGTCCACGGCGTGCCGACTGAAGGTTTCCGACTTCCACCAGGATGGGGATGAGGCCACCATCCGTCTTCACGAAAAGGGTGACAAGCGCCGGACGATCGGTTTGAACTTCCAAGCGGCGCAAGCTATCGCCGAGTACATCGAAAAGGCTGGTCTCTCGTCCGGTCCCCTCTTCCGTCCGCGGCTGAACTCCCGGAGCCAAAAGCTCGCAGGTTCGGCGATGAGTTCATCGACGTTATGGCGTGCGGTCGCAGCTTACCTCAAGCAGCTCCCCGGCTCCTTCAAAGAGGACCGGCAATCAGACGGCTCGACCACTAGCCAGTCGGTCTTTACTCCGCACTCCCTCCGGGCGACGACCGCCACTCTACTCCTCGACGCCGGCGTGGACATCGTCAAGGTCAAGGAACTGCTCGGCCATCGTCACATCACCACCACCCAGATCTACGACAAACGCCGACGATCCACTTCCGAGAGCGCGAGCCATTTGCTGGCGATCTGACGTGACCGGACGTACGCACTCGGTCCATCAATGCTGCTCAACGGGGAAAGCACCTTCTACTATATCCACGCGAGCAAACTGCGCACTGTGCTTGGGCACCGACTGGTTCGGCGCATGCGTTAGTATTCTTTTAGAACCGCGACGTACGCATTATAGTTGCCCGGATCACCGAGCGAAGTGATAGTCGTCTGGCCAAGCGTCGTGGACGCGATGAAATGACCCGTGACGTAGGTTCGGTAATGGTCATCAACGACGATGCGGCCCGATGAATCGACATTGGCCCCGCCCCACGTGGTAACGCCGCTGACGGTAAGATCGCGGTTGAAACGAACGACATACGCGTCATAGTTTCCCGCAGACTGGGCGCTCGTAGACCCGAACTGCGCCGTTCCCGAAAATATTCCACACGTGGTCGGCCTGCCATCGGGATCGATGACAAGCGTTCGTACTTGGTCGTAGTCGTCTCCGCCGTACGAAGTAGCTGCCATGACTTGGTACGCACTGTTCAGGCGAAGAACAAAGCACTGGCTTGGCCCTCCGGCCGCGATGCGGTAGGAAGCAGCATTGAAAGCTGCCGTGTTATTGCCGGCGACGAAGGTGTCTTCACCGCTTGGTACCGCTGCCATGACCTGCTCGTCGCCTGGCCCGCCGATCTGGGTTAATGCCGTCAGCGTTCCGGTATCGCCGGAGTATTTCGCCACAAAACCGTCATAGCCGCCGCGAGAGGTTAATACAGCGGCCGACGACGGTGTCGCGCTGGACAACGTCTTGACCCCCTGAAAATACCCGCCCGTAACAACATTGCCGAGCGCGTCGAAGCGCGCGCTCATGCCGTATGCCCGCTGTGGCCCAACGGCAGTGCGAACCCACTGCATTCTGCCTTGCATATCAAAGACAGCGACGAAGGCATTGTACGGACTCCCTTGGGAGGTCAGCGATTGATCACCGAAACGCGCCGTGCCGGACCAATAGCCGCTGACAGCGATCCGAACTCCATTTGAAGCAAATCCGTCGCCTTCGACGTTAACCTGGTCAGAGCCGAGGACCGTCGTTGTCCAGATTACATTGAGATTCGCGTCGAGCCGCGCAACGAAGAGGCTCGACCATGACGAGTTGCCGATTAGGCGGGTCTCGCCGAGGGTGGCGTTGCCGTTGAAGCTTCCCGTGATAAGGACGGTGCCGTCAGGCGCGATTTGGACCGCATAAATTCCGCAGTGGTTGGTTGGCGACGTCAGGAGCTTCGACAGCAAGACCTTGCCGTTCCGGTCGAGCTTAACAATCCAGCCGTTATAGAACTGATTACCGTTTGCTGGAACTGGGAGCGTCATCCCGCCAATGGTCACTTGACGCGGTCCGCCACCAACCCAATACAAAGATCCGAGCGAGTTTGTGGCGAGACTACTCGCATACGCGCTGCCGGTCGTTTTCGCCGTGGTAATCCACTCTGGTTGAGCCAGTGGAGCTGTGGCCGCGGCTGTCAGCGACGGAATGAGGACAAGAGCTCCGAGAGCACGTAAAGTAGTGGGGCTCAGGGTACTCGTCTTCGCTTTCTCGGGTGCGGTGAATGTCATGAATGCCTCTCCTAGGCGGCAGCATACCCGAGAGTTGTACGCCACACACTCCCCCGCCTTGCGGGTATTTGGAAACGTACGGCTAGGACTGTGGCTCTATACTTTCCGGTAGACGTGCTGCCTCATACCATTCTTCTGTGGGAATTCGCCCTCGCTGGGCGTCTGTAGGTTGTTAGGGCCGCGCGAGCGTTTCAGAATGTGCGGTGCAGCCGACCAAGCCGTCTTCAGGAATTATCCACCGCAAGACCAACCATTGTCGTTGGATGCTGGTATCTGACGTCAGCACGGCGGTGACTTTGTTGATCCGGAACGTAGTCAGGCAAGAGTTCTCTGATCAGTGCCCGGTACTGCTTTCCGAGTCGCACTCGGGAGCGAACGCTGCGCCGAATGATGTCGATCACCGGCATTCCAAGTATTGTCGCGATTTGATTTATTGAATAGCCTTCTACGTAGTGGAGCCGAAGAAACTGCTGATCGTCAGAAGCCAGACGCGCCAGGGCGGTGGCGATCAGTTGCTGCTCATTGGTGAGGTCTAACGGGCCGAGCAACACGCGTTGTAAATCGCGGGTTCCAATCGGCGTCGTCTTTAGTAATGTGCACCGACAAGAGGTGCTGGCCTTTTCGAGTGCGGCACGATAGAGCCATACTTTGAAAGAACACTTGTCAGGATTAAACCGCTCGGGATACTGGAGGAAGGCCCGGAAGAGGCCGTCAATGATTGCGGCTGCATTCCGGAATTTCATCTCATCCCACAGGCAGAGAAGCCGAATGAGAGGCTTGTAGTACCGGTTGTACAGTTCATCGAATGCCAAGTCTGTGTCCGACTCTTGAGACGCTACGATCGCCGCGAGTTCTTCATCACTGTAGCGCGGCTGTGCTGCTCCATAGGTTATCGCCCGTCGCCATTGCGCGTGCTGCTCTGCAACGTGCGGTCCAAAGTTTTCGGTTACGCCGATCAGCGCGATTCCCGATCGCCGAACGGTCGCAATCTGCGTCAAATCCGAGGGTACGAGCGGCGTAAATTGTTGGCGTGACGAAAGGCCGTACTGCTCGAAGACCGCGGGCGAGGCTCTGAAGTCGCCTGGTAGTAGTTGGGGAGGTACATCGAACGTGATCTTTTGGCCGCGGAGGTGACCCGACAGCGTACGACCGTTGCCGCGTAACGTGATCTTCGCAGCGGCGTCGGGGGCGCGTCCAATTAAGGAGTATTCGGTTAGGATCGGCCCATCTGGGATTTGCGGTATTGCCAGAGCCAAGACAGACTCGTCGTCTATCGCCTCGCTGCTGTCACAGAGGCACCAAGCAGGGTCTTGTGCCCCCGTCCTACGGAGGCGGAACACAAAATTCGGTGTTGTCGGCGGCATAACGGCGATACTCCACAAGAGTGCCGCGAATACGGGGTCCACCGCTATAGACTCTTTCCTTGGCGTGATGGGTGTCCGTACAGGAACACACGAATTGGAGCCGTGGCTTCCGCACAGAACCAGCCATCGCGGACATCGCAGCCAACTCGGCCCAGGCAATTAAAAACCGCACCTTGAAATCCAAGGTGCGGCAAGTGTAATCTGCTAATTGACGGGGCCATAACCGGCCCCTACTGTATGCCTTTGCTGAGAGCGACAGCGCGTCATAGTACGCGAGTGAATCCAACGGAACAAATCCCGCCAATGCCGGTGCTGCCGAACATGCCTAGTTCCGGGCTCTGCTTCGACCTGTCGCTTTATCGGTTTTGCAAAGGCCCAGCGCTGCCGATCGAACGGTCGGTGCTGGATGCCGCTTCGGTCGCGTCGTGGTTAAGCGAGAAACGCAGTAATGGCCAGATCGTAATGTAGTGTAAGCAAGGGCGATTGAAAGAGATCGCCGCTTATCCGGTGTTGGCGGGTCCACCTCTGGTCAAGTTTTCTCGAATGCAACTGGCTATCTGTCTCGACGGCATGCAATTGCGCATTGCCGCAGGGTTAGTGTGCCTTTTTGTGTTCGGGAAACTTGATATCGAAAAATTCACGTTAGCATTCCCGAGCGCACGGCATTCATCTCTTCTCGCGTTGTAGAGAAGCCGGAGCACAGGTGAGATCTGTGCTCCGGCAGGCTCCCGCAAGGCGGATGTTCAGACTGGGCGAGGCCCGGCATGACATCACAGCGCAACGCGAGAGGACAAGCACATGAAAGGAGAGGCCAATCATGTACTCATCCGACGCGCTTCCAGCCCAGACAGGGCTGAATACAACCCTTTATCAATCACCAGCCCGCTTCCTAGTGGACGCCGCTACCCGGTCAGTGGCAGGAACGTGGCACATCTCGAATCCAGTGCGGTTACCCTCCCGACGGTTCGGGTGCATTCTAGGGTTTTTATCTGATCGTGTCAACGGCGGGAAACTGGTTCAAACGGAGGGGGCAGCATGCAACCTCGGGTAGCAGCAGCGCTAGAGAGCGAGCCACCACGTCTGCTCACGTCAGGTCAGGTGGCGAGGATCCTCTCGATCAGCATGCGCACGGTGACACGTCTGGCTGACGAAGGGCGTATTCCTGGTGCAATCAAAATCGGCGGCCAGTGGCGCTTCTTGGCATCCGAAATCCTGGGCCTGCTAGGTGAGTCAGCAAAATGTGATCCTGTTCACCGATTAACTCGGACGAGATAGTGAGGCGGCCATCACGGCCAATACGGGTAGAAATTAGTTACCAAGCTCTTCTACAGTGCGAGAGGAGGTGATTTACTTATGACCGATCTTGCTGTTGAGAGGAAGTCAGTGCTCGTTGTCTCTCCGAGGGCGTCACAAGGCACAAGCGTGACGATTGCGCCGCAGGACACCGCAAGCGACATCCTGGAAAAGGCCGGGCTCTCTCCTCGTGACATGCTCCTGAAGCCTGGAGCGGAAGCTGAGTTTGCGCCGACCGACTTGCCGTTTGAGGAAGTGCCGGACGGCGCGAAGTTATATGTCGTTCCTGCCTCGACGGTCGGAGGAAGGCCGTGGGCGTAGGGGTTCGAACGGGGCAGCCTCCCGCTGCCCCCACCTCGTATGCCCGGCAGCTTGGCTGGGAAACCCACCGCACTGATCGCGGCACCGAGCACTCTGGGCATTACCGGGCACCGTCACGCGTGCTCTACCGCGGGTTTGTCCTGGAGGAGAGTCGCGGCAACCTACATTTCTATATTCACCGCGCGCCAATCGCGTGGTTGCGGCTGACTCATTTCGGCGCGTGCTTCCACGCAATGGCTGACGAGTGGTGGAAGATTTCCTTTCGGCCGCACGAGCGGCCGGCCGACCTCGACAGCGGGATTGCGGCTGTGCAGCGGGCACTACGGGCCGCGTTCGAAGCTCGCTTTGGCAACGCGCGAAGGAGATGGTGATGCCAGTTGTCTACGTCGCCCCCGTATCGCTTCTCTATCAGGCCGCCCGCCTGCTGCTGCCGCCGGAGCGGATGTGCTTTGTAACTGGCGTGCCGCTGCTGGGCGGGCGGCTCATTGTTCTGACGCAACTTGTCCCGGTGGAGAGCAAATCGTCTTCACGCGTTGCCGTAGTCGCCAACGGAGTCTCCATTCACCGCGTGCACCAGCGACTGCTGCGCATGGGCCTGGACATCCACGGCCAGTTTCATTCGCATCCTGGCCGCGGGCCGGCTGCTCTCCGCCCCTCTCCTGACGATCTGCTCGTGGCGGAGCGCTGGGAGAGCGGCGCGGCCTTTCTCGGCGCTATTTTTTCGGAATGCGGACGGTTCGTCCGCTTTTTTAATCACAGGCAACACTCAGAGGTACTCATTCATGGCCACATCACTCCTACGCACGATTCCGACTGCTTTGAGCTACCCGACCCTGACGGAGATCCGGTGCTGTCCGCAGCAGGTCAACCGCTTGGATTGGCGCATGACCGACCGCCAGGAGAGGCTGACGTGGTGGTCGCAGCACATAATGGCGCGAGCCAAGATCCTGATGGTCGGATTTGGTGGCCTGGGTAGCCACATTGGCCTCATTTTCGTACAGATGATGCTGGCGCAGCTCGACGTCATCGACCCCGATATCGCCGAGGACTCCAACCGCAACCGCCAACTGGTGACCGAGTCCGATGTTGGCAAACCCAAAGCCCACCAGATCCTGAAGAACATTGCGCCGTACGCGACCGGCCGCACGCTGCTGCGCGGTTACTACACGACGTTTGAGAACTGGGCAAAGAGGAGACGCCGCTCTCAGTACAGTGCGGTTTGCTGCGGCGTTGATTCAATTCCGACCATGGCGGCCGTTGCGCGTTACGCCCACCGCACGCACACGCCAGCCACCTTCATTAACGTCTCAAGTGACGGTGAGGCCTGCCGAGTGTTTGTTCAGCGGTGCGGCAGTTTGGATGCGTGCTTTGCCTGCTATATGCCATCTGCTCTGGCACCCCAACCCGAGCGCGACCAGCCCTGTACGCCCGTGCCGGCGATCGCTGACATATTGCGCGTGGCCGCCGGATTTGCGGCGCGCGCCACCATGGGCGAGATCATGGGATCGCCTATTGGCGACTATAACTGCCGGGACATCACGTTTTCCGGCTGTGACATCAGAAAGACGGTTCAGCAGCGGGCTGACTGCCCTATCTGCCACGGACAAGCGATATGACGCCAGCTGTTCCGATGCCAACTCGCATACTACGCCTGGTCTGCCAAAGGCCGGTGAGACTCGCCGTGGTCGAAATCACACCCGCAGATACAGCCGCGTCTGCTCTGGAGCGAGCCGGGTTTCCCGCCGCGCGCTACCGGTTAGGTAGACCTTGCCAGGACGGCTACTTTGACGCGCACGAGGCTATCTACACGACCGTCCTGAGCGTCAGCCGGCTCTTCGTTGCCTGTGCGGCTACCGAGGAGCGATCCCAGTGAAGCCCCGGCTAGATTTGCCGGTAGTAACGCCGCGTCTGCTCGGTCCGGCCGGTGGCCGCCCCGCCCCTCCGCTCCGGCCGGAGCCTTGGCGGCGCGAAGAGGAGAGTCGAAGCGTCTTTGGGCATTTTCTGGACGCCATTAAGAAACGCGCACACCTCCTCATCGAAGGCCGCACGGTTGAGCGGAGCCTCCCTACCATCCGGGCCGTGACGGAGCAGGCCCGCCTGGCAGCCGAGTACCAAGAGGTGCTTCGGACCTCGTTTGTGAAGGAAGCGGAGCAACAACTACGCCTCCTCGAAATTGAGGAGCGTCGGCGCGAGATTGAGAGGTCGCGCAGCCAAGCATCCGCGCTCGGCGATCTCCGCCTTCAGCGGGATCGCCTCTCCTTGCAGCTTGAGATTGCCCGATTGAGGCGCGACATTCGCGAAACCCGCAGCAGAAAACCACGGCCCCTCTCCCCTACTCAGCAGCGGACGGCCAAAAAGGCAGAACTGGAGGGCCGGATTGAACAGCTCCGGCGCGATGAGGAAGCCGCGGTTGGTCGCGCGCGCGGTGAGCCGGAACGGCGGCGCCTGCAGAACATGTATAACCAGAGGCGCGAGCGCCTCCTGGAAGAGCTGGAGGAATACCTATAAGACGGATACTGCTGGGCTATAACGGAGTGGGCAGGCCCGTTTACCTGGACGCCAAACAAATGCGGACCCACATGGAACTGGTGGGCTCTAGCGGTTCTGGCAAATCGAAGATGGCTGAAAGCCTCATTCGCCAGCTTCTCCGGTCCGGGACCGGCATCACAGTCATCGATCCGCATGGCACCCTTTACCACGCCATCGTTGCCTACTGCGCCCACCACGTCATCGACCGCGAAGTCATACTGGTTGATTTGTCCTCACCTGAGGCGATCATTCCCTTCGATTTTTTCAAGCGGCAGCGAGGCGACACTTCGGTGCAAGTGGATCGAAGAATCTCAAGTACTCTCCACGCCTGGGGGGCGCGGAATGCCGACGAAACGCCCACGCTGGCGCGCGTTCTGCGTTTGGTTTTTACCGTAATGATTGAACTGGGATTGCCCCTGCCGCAGGTGCGGCACTTGCTGGACTTCAACGCTCGGGTCATTCGCGGCAACCTCATTGAGGGACTCCAAAGCGAGCTTGTGCAAAAAGAATGGCGGGAGCTTCAGGAGATGCGCAGTCGCGAGTGGCGGGACGAGACGCTTTCTGCGCGGAACCGCCTGTTTAAATTTTTGACGTCTGAAACCCTCTGCCGCGTGCTTGGCGTGCCGAGCCGCGGCCTCGATCTTGCCAGCGTCATGGACGACCGTAAGGTGCTCCTCGTCAATCTTGCGCAGAGTGATCACCTGTCGAGCGATAACGCGCGGGCGTTTGGCGCGCTGCTCCTCAACGAGTTATTCGAAATCGCGCTTCGGCGCGGCGATGGAGCCCCCGCCCACTACATTTTCCTGGATGAGTTTCAGACATTCGTGTCGATCGATGTCGCAGATATGCTCGATCAAATTCGGAAACGGTCCGTCTTCTTGACGTTGCTCCATCAGCGGTTTGGCCAGCTTTCGGATAAGAACATCACAGATGCAGTGTTAACAAATTGCCGGGTTAAATGCGTTTTCGGCGGCTTGCCGGTGGAAAGCGCCCGCCTGATGGCCGAAGAACTGTTCATTGGTGAGCTTGACGCCAAAAAGATAAAAGCTGCGGTTTATCAGACAAAATTCTGGCCAACCTATAGCCGGGACAAGGTTTACACGACGACGACGGGTCACAGCAGTTCATCCGGCGGCTCAGCGGCTTCAGCTCTGTCCAGTGGCGCGGTCTCCACCGCAGGCGAGTTCTTCGGGCCCGCCGAGTGGCTGGGTACGCCGCTCGCCGCCGGTACGAGCAGCGGCAGGAGCGAGACGGAGAGCTCAGTGAGCACAACCGGATCGTCGTGGAGTGAGGCTGACGCTTATTCGGAATCGGTGGCCGATATCCCGATCTTCATCCCCGTCCCATTCCAGGAGCTGTCCAGTACGCAGTACTATACACACGAGGAGCAGCTCACGGAACTGACCGCCGCCTTGAAAGAACAATTTCCGCGACACTGCTTCATCAAAATACACGAAGAGAAAACGCAGCCGCTGCTGGTTCCTCTCATCCGAGACGTCGCAACGTTCCGCACGAGTCCCGAAAACCTCGATTGGTACCGCGCCTTCCAATTAAAACGGCAGGGCGCGCTCTCCCCTGCCGAAGCCGACCGCTTGATCTCGATTAAAGAAGCTGATTTAATACTAGGGGAATCGGCTGAGGACGAATCCGCTGAGATGTCAGCCCGGATCATCGTACCCGCCGAGGTCATCAGGCCTCCGCAACAAACACCAAAATTACCAGAGCCAATCTGGCCGGCTGCTCACGCTGCGACCGGGCCGGAAGCGCCCGCGCCCATTGTCGTTGAGGCTCCGCAGCCGCGAAAGCGCGGCCCCAAACCAGATAAGCACAACCATGAGCTCATCGCCTCAGTCATTCGCTCGTTCGGCGACAACTGGACGTCCGATGAGAAGCTGGAAGAACTTTGCGCCGAGCTCGACCGCCTGTCCGTACCGGTGCCGAAGACGTGGGCAAACCGCAATGACGGCAAGTGCCGCTCCTGGAACCGCGCCCTTGAGCACTACCCCCGGCTCATCATCAAAGCCATCCGCGATCGGTTGAAGGCCGCACAGAAACAGGGCAGCTAGAAGGAATTTCCGGCAATCTTCGCCACTCCTCCAAATTCTCGCCAGGCCTCAGTGGTCGCTGATGACGGTTTGGATCGTTTTCATTTCGGAGGTGTTGCGCCGCGTGGGTGTGAAAACAACCGACCTTGTCTTTTGGCGAAAATTTCTACGGCCTACGCTTGTCGCATGAAGCAGGAAATGACACTCGACTCCCTTCCAGACGTGCTCACCACCCGTGAAGCCGCAGCCGTTCTGCGGTGCAGCAAGGCGCACGTCTGCAATCTGATGGGTGGCCGCGTCTTAGGCGTCCCTCCCCTGCCGTCGGTGCGCCTTGGGCGAAGGCGGCTCGTCCGGCGGGAGGTCCTTGCCGAATGGCTCAAAGGCGTGGAAACGAAAGCGGCAGGCCGATGATATGCTGCTGGTGAGCCAAGACTGTCGCCGTTTGGACGCATGAAAGGAGTTTGGTTCATGCGACGGAAACGGTATCAAAAGGGTAGTTTGCAGAAACGAAAACACAGACGGATTTCGGTGTGGGTTGGCCTGTGGTGGGAGGGTGGTAGCCGGCGTTACAAGACGCTTGGTCGCTGCTCGAAGATAAGCCAGGGCCAGGCCAGGGAGGAGCTCAACAAGATTCTCCAGCCGCTCAACCGGGCGGTGGAGACGCGGCAGGACCAGCCCACGTTTACGTTGGGCCAGTTCATAAGGGAGAAGTACCTGCCCTTTGCCGAGCGAAGCTGGAAGGAATCAACCGCGCAGACCTCAAAGCAGCGGATTATCCATCACCTCGCGGGAGTGCTGGGCGAGTGTGCTCTTGCCTCGATTAAGCGAGAACAGCTTCAAGGGCTCCTCGAAGAGAAGGTCAAGTTGGGCCTATCAGCCAGCGTGGTCTCGCACCTGCGGTGGGACCTGCGGTCCATTTTTCAACTGGCCATTGAGGACGGGCTCCTTGATCGCAATCCGGCGACCTCGCTGGTGACCCCTTCCGGGGCAAAACGCGGCGAGCGCAAGGTCATGCGGCGAGAGGATGTCAAAAAGCTCGTCGCCTCCCTCGCTGTCCGAGAGCGCCTAATCACCTCGCTCGCTGTCCTGTCCGGGATGCGGCCGGGCGAAATCTTCGGTCTGAAGTGGCGGCACCTTACACCCGATGGTGTCGTCATCGAGCAGCGCCTTTACCGGGGTAAGCTCGGCACGCCGAAGACAGAGCGGTCCGTGAGAATTGCGGCTCTTGCGGAAAGAACGGTCCGTGATTTTGCGGAATGGAAGACGATCTGCCAAAGGACCGAGGCCGATGCCTGGGTGTTTCCTTCCGAGCGGCTCGTTACGCCGCTTTCCAAGGACAACTGGTGGCGACGAAACATGGAGCCACTGCTTGAAAAGCTCGGGCTTCCCTGGGTGAACTTCCAGGTCATGCGCCGGACGCATGCCAGCCTCTCCAGGCAAGCTGGAATCGATCCCAAGGTCGTTGCCGACCAGCTGGGTCATGGGCTTGGGGTGAGCCTGAACGTATATACGAAGTCAGATGTGGAGCAGAAGCAAGAGGCGGTCAGAAAACTCGAAGCTGAAGTGATCGCCGCTTAACGGAGTGTTTGGAGTGACAGAGATTAGGGCGGACTCTCAAGTTGTTAAAAATGGAGCGGGAGACCGGGGTCGAACCGGCGACGTCCAGCTTGGGAAGCTGGCATTCTACCACTGAATTACTCCCGCTCACGGGGTTTTCACTGCTGCACGGCCGACTGTCCGGCCAACAACATCAAGATATCATAATGAGCCGTACTCGGCACACCGTGCGCCTGCCGTAGCGGTACACTCTCCGGCATGAGACTGCGAGGATTGCTGCCTCTTGCGTGTCTGGTGGCCAGTACTGCGTTCGCGCAGACCGACTGGCCGGCATACGGACACGACCCGGGCGGCATGCGCTACTCGCCTCTCAAGCAGATCACGACCGCCAACGTGGCCAAACTGCGCCGCGCCTGGACGTATCATACGGGCGAGCTCGGAGCGCAGTTCGAGACGACTCCGATCGTGGTGGGCGGCCGGATGTATCTGTCGACCCAGCAAGGGCGGATCGTCGCTCTGAAACCGGAGACGGGCAAGCAGATCTGGAGTTACGATCCGAAGAATCCACGGCCGCGCGAACATCGCGGCGTTGCCTATTGGCCCGGCTCGGCGCACGACGCTCCGCGCATTTTCTTCGGCACGGGCGATGGCCGGCTGATCGCGCTCGATGCTTCGACGGGCCAGCCGGTCCCGACTTTCGGCGACAACGGGACGGTGCATCTCCGGACGGGCGTGGCCGACGATTTCCCGAGTGCGAACTACGCGTTGACTTCTCCTCCCGCGATCTATCGCGACCTGGTGATTGTCGGACCCAACACCCAGGAGGGCCCGAGCCGTGGACCGAGCGGCGATCCGCGCGCCTTCGATGCCCGCACCGGCAAGCTGGTCTGGCGTTTTCACACCGTGCCGCAGCCCGGCGAGCCCGGTAACGACACCTGGGGTCCGGAAGGCTGGAAAGATCGCGCAGGACCGAGTCTCTGGGGTCTGATCAATGTGGACGCGAAGAGTGGAACGGTGTTTCTGGCAACCGGGAATCCGGCCGACAGTTTCTATGGCGGCGACCGGAAAGGCGGGAACCTCTACGCGAACTGCGTTCTGGCGCTCGATGCCGTGACCGGCAAGCTCCTCTGGCACTACCAACTGGTGCACCACGACATCTTCGATTACGACGTGCCGGGCGCGCCCGCCTTGATCGAAGCCGTGCGGAACGGCCGCCGTATTCCGGCGGTAGCCCAGATCACCAAGATGGGACTGCTGTTCATTCTGGACCGGAAGACGGGCCAGCCTGTATTCGGAGTCAAAGAGGTCCCGGTGCCGGCCAGCGATGTGCCGGGGGAAGAGGCGTGGCCGACGCAGCCGTTCCCGCTCAAACCGCCGCCGCTTGCGCGCATCTCCATCCGCCGCGACGAGTTGACGACACGCACCCCGGAAGCGGCGCGATTCTGCCGCGAGTCCTTCGACAAGATGCAAGCGGGCAGCCTCTTCACGCCTTACGGCGTCCGAACGACGCTGGTCTTCCCGGGCGCGATGGGCGGCGGCAATTGGGGCGGCGTCTCGTTCGATCCATCGCTCGGCTACGTCTTCGTGAATACTTCGAACATGGGCGCGATCGGCCACATGGTCCCTTCGCCGCCGGGCTCGGCGGTCCCTTATCGCAATGAGAGCGGGTACGCGCGCTTTCTCGATCCGGACCGGTATCCGTGCCAGCAACCGCCGTGGGGCGAGCTGAGCGCGGTCGACACCGCTACCGGCGAGATCGCCTGGCGCGTGCCTCTCGGCAACTTCGACGAGCTCGCGGCGCAAGGTCTCAAGAACACGGGAACACCCAATGTGGGCGGGACCATCGCCACCGCCGGCGGCGTTCTGTTCGTGGCGGCGACCAACGACGCTCGTTTGCGCGGCTTCGATTCGCGCACCGGCAAGGAGCTTTGGGCAGGCACGCTCGACGCGACCGGCAACGCCACGCCGATCACGTATCTCGGAGCGGACGGGCAACAGTACGTCGCGATCGCGGCAGGCGGACCGGCACACTTGCGCAATGTCGGCGACAATTCCGTGAACACCGCGGACACGGTGATTGCGTTCTCGCTCTCCGGGAAAGAAGCAGAAGCGGCGCCGCTCGTGAGCCGCATGGCCCGGCCCGCGGCCTCGACGGTCGGAGCGGATTTGCCGGAGGCCGAAGGCAAGGCGATCGTCCAACGGATCTGCGGGCAGTGCCACGGAGTCGGGACGTTCGCTCAGCTTCGGATGAGCCGCCAGGGTTGGCACGCCGAGGTCGCGGACATGGTGGCGCGGGGCGCAGCCGGCTCCGCCGAGGAGATCAAGGCCGTGGTGGACTATCTGGCGAAGAATCTCGCGTCACCCCGTTGAGCGTCGATCGTACAGCATTGGCAAGGGGGGATTGGGGGCGCCTGTTATACTTTTATTTCCATGATTCGAGTCCGGTTTGCGCCCTCTCCCACCGGATTTCTCCATATCGGGAGCGCGCGCACCTTCATTTTCAATTGGCTCTTCTGCCGGCGGAACGGCGGAACCATGATCCTGCGCATCGACGACACCGATGTCGAGCGCAACACCGAAGCTTCGCTCAATTCCATCTTCGAAGGGCTGCGCTGGCTCGACCTCGGATGGGATGAGCAATATCAGCAATCGCAGCGAATCGCGATGCATCGCGCGGCGGCGCAAACGATCTTCGACAAGGGGCTTGCGTATCGCGACTTCACGCCGATCGGAAGCGAAGCCGATCCGCAGGCGATGCGTAGCTTGTCGGCGGAGGAGAGCCATCGGCGGGCGGCGGCGGGCGAACCGTTCGCGCTTCGATTTAAAGTCTCACGCGAGACGGAACGTCACGTCGAGTTCCTTGATAGCGTCTACGGACAGCAGTCCAAGAGCACCGCCGATATCGAGGATTTTGCGCTACTGCGGAGCGATGGGATGCCCACGTATCACCTGGGCTCCTGCGCCGACGACGCGGATCTGCGGATCAGCCACATCATCCGCGGGCAGGACCATCTCTCGAACACGTTCAAGCACATCCTTATATTCGAAGCTCTCGGGGTGACGCCGCCGACGTTCGCGCACCTGCCGCTGCTGGTCGCGCCGGACGGGGCGAAGCTCTCGAAGCGGAAGCACGGTCCGGTGGTCAGCGTCACGACGTATCGGGACGCCGGCTTCCTGCCGCACGCGTTCGTCAACTTCCTGTGCCTCCTCGGGTGGAACCCGAAGGACGCGCGCGAGCGCATGTCGCGCGAGGAGTTGATGGAGGTGTTCACGCTGGAGGCGATCCACCGGTCGAACGCCGTCGTGAACTTCACGGAGGTCGAGCCGTTCGATCCGAAGGCGCTGTGGCTGAACGCCGAGACGATCCGCACGATGCCGGCGGCCGACCTGGCGCGCGAGCTGCTGCCGATCGTGCAGGGCGCGGAGTACGACGTCGATCTGGCGAAGATGGCGCAGATCACGCCGCTGATCCAGGAGCGGATCAAGCTGCTGCGCGATGTCCTGACGGTCGGCGACTTCTTCTTCGCGAAGGAACTGGCGCCGTACGACTCGTCGGAGCTCATCCCGAAGAAAGGCGACGCGGCGATGGCGCTGCGCGTCCTGGAGCAGGCGCGGACGACGCTCGGGACCGCGGAGTTTACCCACGACGGATTGGAAGCCGCGTTGCGCGCCGCCGCCGAGAGTCTCGGAATCAAGGCCGGCCAGATGTTCGAGCCGATCCGGGTCGCGGTGTGCGGCCGGAAGACGGCTCCGCCGCTGTTCGGTACGGTCGAGGCATTGGGGCGTGAGACGTGCCTGGAGCGCATCGGGAAGGCAATCGAAAAACTGAAATCGCTATGACTGAGCCCGGGACATCCCCTTCGAACTTCATCCGCGACATTATTCTCGAGGACCTGAAGACCAACAAGTACGACGGCCGCGTGCACACCCGGTTCCCTCCGGAGCCGAACGGTTACCTGCACATCGGGCATGCGAAGTCGATCTGCCTGAATTTCGGACTGGCCGCGGAATTCGGGGGCAAAACCAATCTTCGGTTCGACGATACGAACCCGGAGAAGGAAGAGCAGGAGTACGTCGATTCGATCCTGGCGGACGTGAAGTGGATGGGGTTCCAGTGGGACGCCCTGTTTTACGCGTCCGACTATTTCGACCAGTTGTACGACTGGGCCGTGCAGATGATCAACGAGGGCAAGGCATACGTCTGCGACCTCTCGGCGGAGGAAATCCGGCAGTATCGCGGCACGCTGACGGAGCCTGGACGGCCGAGCCCGTATCGCGACCGGTCCGTCGGCGAGAACCTCGAGCTGTTCGAGCGCATGCGGGCGGGCGAGTTTCCGGACGGCGCGCGCACGCTGCGGGCGAAGATCGATATGGCGTCGCCGAACCTGAATCTGCGCGACCCGATCATGTACCGCATTCTGCACGCGGACCATCACCGTACGGGCAGCAAGTGGTGCATCTATCCGATGTACGACTATGCGCACGGGGAATCGGACTCGATCGAGCGGATCACGCACTCGATCTGCACGCTGGAGTTCGAGGATCACCGGCCGCTCTACAACTGGTTCGTGGAGGCGCTCGGCATCTACCATCCGCAGCAGATCGAATTCGACCGGCTGAACCTCACGTACACGCTGCTGAGCAAGCGCAAGCTGCTGGCGCTGGTGCAGAACGGGCACGTGCGCGGGTGGGACGATCCGCGCATGCCGACGCTCTCGGGGATTCGGCGCCGCGGCTACACGCCGGAGGCGCTGCGGAATTTCTGCGGATCGATCGGGGTTTCGAAGACGAACGGCACGATTGAGCTCGGGCTGCTGGAACATTTCCTGCGCGAGGACCTCAACAAGCGCGCGCTGCGCGTGATGGCGGTGCTGCGGCCGTTGAAGGTCGTGATCACGAACTATCCCGAGGGACAGGTCGAGGAAATGGACGCGGTGAACAACCCGGAGGACGAGTCGGCGGGTTCGCGCAAGGTTCCGTTCTCGAAGGTGCTGTACATCGAGCAGGACGATTTCCGGGAGGTTCCGCCGCCGAAGTATTACCGGCTGTCGCCGGGCCGCGAGGTGCGGCTGCGGTACGGCTTCTTCATCACGTGCACGGACGTGCTGAAGAACGAGGCGGGCGAGGTCGTGGAGGTTCGGTGCACGTACGACCCGGCGACGCGCGGCGGCGATGCGCCGGATGGGCGGAAGGTGAAGTCGACGATCCACTGGGTATCGGCGGAGCACGCGGTGGACGCCGAGGTGCGGCTGTACGACAGCCTGTTCACGAAGGAGAATCCGAACGAGACGGAGCCGGGGCAGGACTTCACGGCGAACCTGAATCCAAACTCGCTCGAGGTGGTGACGGCGGCGAAAGTGGAGCCGTCGCTGGCCGACGCGCCGGCGGGCGGGCGGTATCAGTTCGAGCGGCTCGGGTACTTCTGCGTGGACCCGGATTCGACGCCGGGGAAGCCGGTGTTCAACCGGACGGTCGGCCTGCGCGACGCGTGGGCGAAGATCGAGAAAAAGATGAAGGCATAACGACGCGCCCATGATCATTCTCGGAATCGGTGGATTGCTCGGCGACGCGGCGGCCGCCATTTTAAAAGACGGCGCGCTGGCGGCGGCGGTCGAAGAATCGAAGTTGACCCGGCGCGGGATCCGGTTTGGGAACGCGGGCGAGCTGCCGTCGCAGTCGATCGCGATGTGTCTGGAACTGGCGGGGGGGCGCGCGGAGGACGTGGACATCGTCGCGCTGGTGCGGCCGATTCCGGATTCCGATCTGCACCTGCAATTGCGGGCGCAGTTTCCGAATTGCCGGATCGTGGTGGTGGAGCATCATCAGGCGCACGCGGCGTCGGCGTATTACCCGTCGCCGTTCGAGGAAGCGACGGTGCTGGCGCTGGATCGCGGCGGCGATTTCCGGTGCGGGTCGCGGTGGCAGGCGCGCGGCACGCAGATGACGCTCGATTTCGAAGAGTATCTGTCGGATTCGCTGGGCGAGTTGTACGGCCGCGTGACGGAGCTGCTCGGGTTCGAATCGCGCGCCGAGGAGCACAAGCTGCAGTGGCTCTCGGTGGGCGGGGATGACCGGTATCGGCAGTTGTTTCTGGACATCCTGTGTCTGGGCGATGACGGCCCGCGGATGGATCGCGGGTATTTCAGCACGGAGCGGCTGACGCACGGGCGATTCAGCGGGCGGTTCTACGAGCGGCTGGGATTGCGGGATGGCGAGGCGATTCCCGAGGGATTGCGCGCGCATGTCGCGGCGGGCGTGCAGCGCGCGGTGGAAGACGCGGCGATCCGGATGGCCGGGCAGGGAAAGAACCTCTGCCTGGCGGGCGGGCTGGGTTTGAACGCGCTGCTGGTCTCGGCGCTCGAGACGCGGTCGGGCTTCGAGAACGTGTTCGTGCAGCCGGCGTCGGGGAATGCGGGGACGGCGATCGGCGCGGTGCTCGACGCGTGGCACGGGGCGGCGCGGCAGAAGGAGCGTGTGCGGCTCTCGACGGTGTGTCTGGGGCCGGCGTTCTCGGCGGCGGAGACGAAGCAGGTGCTGGAGAACTGCAAGCTCGGGTTCAAGTATCTGGTGACGACGGACGAGCTGGTTCAGACGGCGGTCGGGCAGTTGAGCGAGAACAAGATCGTGGCGTGGATGCACGGGCGGATGGAATTCGGCGCGCGCGCGTTGGGGAATCGCAGTATTCTGGCGTCGCCGCTGGACCCGTATTCGACGGAGAATCTGAACATCTTCATCAAGCATCGCGAGGTGTTCCGCAAGTTCGCGGCGTCGGTGCCGGCGGAGCTGTGCGGGGAGTATTTCGAGGTGGGTCCGAACGCGCGGTATCTGGCGACGGTGGGCCGGGTGCGGCCGGCGCATCGCGAGCGCTTCGCGGCGGCGGTGTTGACGGGCGACCTGGTGCGCGTGCACGCGGTCGATCGTGACGAGAATCCGCTGTACTGGAAGCTGCTGCACGCGGCGGGGTCGGCGACGGGGCTGCCAGTGTTGTACAACACGTCGTTCAATCTGTTCGGGGAGCCTCTGGTGTGTACGCCTCGGGATGCGGTGCGGAGCTTTTATTCGTCGGGGATCGACGCGATGTTCGTGGATCACTTCTTTCTGCAGAAGTGAGGAGACTTGGAGTGGGCGGGGCTTTGACGCAGAGACACAGAGACGCAGAGCGCGACTGACTTAGGCGACAGGACCGGGATGCGCTCGGGAATTGGCCGAGTTCTTCTGAAAATCTCGTACGGGTTTCGTCCGAGAGGACAGAGGTGGTGTTGCTACTGCCGCGTGAACGTGAATTGAAAAACGCTGTTCCCGGCGAGCCGGGCTGAAGCCCGGCGCAGGATGAATCCTGCCCCACTCAGATCGAAAGGCCGGGATCGCCCTCAACGACTTGCTGGCGCAGCAACGGACGCTCGCCCGGCTTCCAGAGGGATGCCGTGTGGACGACACGGTAGCGGAGGGGGCCGCCGTCGGGACGATCGCTGCGCGTGATCGGACGGGGGATGCAGACGAACTCGGTCCGCATTTCATCGCCGGTGAGCCGCACGGTCGCATAGCCGTGACCGCCCATATCCACGAATTCCAGGTGCGGGGAAAGTTGCGGATTGGAAAAGGCGTACGCGCGCTTCAGGTCGAAGCTCTTCGCGTATTCGAGGCACGACCGGACGCCGTGCTTGACGAGCATGTTGTAGGTCCAATCGGGCTTACCCGACGGGCGGTCGGCCAGGAAGAGCGAACGGAGCGGATGATCCTTGGGAAGATTGTGCTCAAGAGCCTCCATCGTCCCAGGGCTGGCGAGCGAAGCGCCGACGAAACTGATCCCGACCGGCTCGAACCTGGCGGGTGGCAATCGGGAGGCGGCATAGCCGGCCCAAAAGCTGTGACGGTCGCCCGACACGATCGCGAACCCGGTGATCTTCGCATCGCGGACGAGGTCATAGATTTCGCCGCGCTCGTGATAGGCGCTCCCATAATCGCCGATGTCGAACTGCGCGAACGTGTCGGCCGGCCACTTCTGCTTCGTCAGTCCTTCGGGAAGGTTCTGCGGGTCGGCCCGCGAATCGAGGGTGCCCTGCGAATTGCCCCAGATCTTCCAGGTTGCGGCAGACCGGCGGAGCTGGTCCAGGAACCATTTCTTCTGCTGCGTGCCGAGGGTCGTGTGCGGCGGTGAATCCTTTCGAGGATTCGGGATGCGGACGTCGCCGAAGCTGAGCTCGGCGGGCGGATTGCCGCCGTTGGCGGTGTGGCCGGCATCGAGGGCGATCCTCGCCGGCTCCGAGAACATCCCGTGAAAGCTCGGATCGTAAATTTTGTCGACGCCCGCCGCATCGGTCGGGTTGTCGCCGCAGAAGCTGTGCTGGTCGGTGAGAAAAAGATCGAGGTGGCGGCCGTAGCGGAAAGTCCGATAGGCGATCAGGCTGTGGATGGCCTTCAGATTGTTGGGTTCGACGCCGAGTCCGGCATCGTCCCACTTGTCGATCGGAACATTTTTCACCGCCACCGAGCCGAAGGTGTCGAGCGATCCGCTAGGCGCCTTCACGCGCGCGGGAATGTACTCGAACCATGCCTGGTTGGCGGCGACCTTGACCGTCTGACCCGGCCGCGGAGGGCCGCCGGCCTGGACGATGCTCTGCCGGCCCTGCCAGGAGAATTCGTGATTGTCCCAGATGGCGACGAAGGGCCAACGCGCGCGCGCGTCTTGCAGGTCGGGATCGGCAAGGTAGCCCTTGTAGACGACGCGATAGCCTTCGACCGTTAGCGGGTAGTGGAAATCGGCGGTTTTGCCGCCATCGGGAATGCGGCCGACGTCGTAGATGGTGCGGTCGTAGCGCGTCGCGACCTCGTCGGGATATTCGACGACCTCGTAAATGAAATCGCCGAGGTGGAGAACGAAACCGAGCCGGTCGGCGGGGGCCGCGCGCTCATCCTCAAAGATCATTCGGCGATAGCCGTTGAGCTTGCCTTCGTTCACGCTCTGGCAACTGACAAAGGCGAAATGGACCGGCCGTGGATCGTTGGCCAGCGGAGCGGTGATGGTCCGGCCGACGCGGCTGCCGTTCCCGTCTCCATCGGCGAAGCGGTACCAGTAGACGCGCGCAGGCTTGAGATGACCGACCAGCACGCGCGCCGTCCAATCCGATTCCGCCGAGACCGGCGCGGACGCCTTGGCGACGACCCGCCGGAAGGCGTCATCCTCGGCAACCTCCACCGTGAGCACACGCCGGCCGCCCGACTCGAACGGCCGCCGAGTCCAGAGGATCACGCTGGTCGGATCGGGATCGCCGGACGCGACGCCCTCCGGATAGAGGTCGCGCCGCTCCTGCCAAGCGGTGGTGGACGCTCGCGCCGATCCGCCCCACGCCAGCGAAGCTCCCATCGCCGTGGCCAATTGAACGAACTCGCGTCGATTGAGCGTCATCGTTTAGTAGACGCGGTTGTCCCCGGCTGGTAACGAAATGAGAGCGCGAGGCCGAGACGATCTCGCTACTCCGGATAGCTGGTGAGTTTCGGCCGTACGTTGCCGACGGCCGTCCCTCCGGCATCGTTGACGATGTTCGTGATCTCGCCGTTGTTACCCAGCCGGCACGTGATCATGCTGTGAAACTGCACGCCCCGTTTCCTGGGCGCTTCGATGGCTCTCGACAGCGTGACGTTCTTCTGCCGGAACACGCTGTAGATGCCGAGACCCCACGCTTCGTGGGTGGTGACGCGGTCCGCCACCTTGTACGCCGCCCACCCGTTTACGCCAGGTCCGCTGGTGTAGCTGGGCTGGTCCGGTGGATCGTACGGAATTTCCGACTGATAAAAGTAGACTCTGCCGCGCTCGCCGTTCCACAGGACCTGGTATGCCTGGTAGTGCTCTACGAATAATCCGTAGATGGTCACATCGTTGCCATTCACCATCAAGCCGTTCGCACCGGTGTTGCTGTTCCAGCCGACGCCCGTACCGTGGTCGGCGCGCCAGATCCATGTGTGGTCGACGATGACGTCGTTACTGTTGATCTGCAGGCTTACCGCCGCGCGCCCCACGCCCGCGCCGCCGACCCGGAAGTAGACGTCGTGGAGCGAGGTCGGGTTTTTCGCGTGGCGGACATTGCTGCCGTCCGGTCCCACTTCGAGCAGCACGGGAGAACTCTCAGGACCGGCGTCGAACAGCATACCCGCCAGGACCACGCCATCCACGTCGGCGATGGAAAGCGCGGTCACGCCGTTGGTAGGCCGGAGCGTGGCATAGCCCAGTCCCATCACGACGGTGTTGGGTTTGGTGACGCGGACCGTCTCGGTGATGTCGTAGATCCCCGGGGTGAAGATCACGTGCATACCCTTGGCTAGCTGGGCGTTGATCGTCTTGGCGGAGTCGGTATCCGGGCGGGCGATGTAGAACTCTCCGATCGGGATCGTCTTGCCCGGTGTGGACCCGCCGTGCCACGTGATCCCCGAACTGTTGGAGCGCAACGCCGGGACGTTGACACTGTATCTGCCGGCCTTGTCGACTTCGAGGAACGGTTTCTCACGGACGATCGGGACCTGAGCGATCTTGGTGTACACCGGGTTCGGCCACTCTCCCGGCGGCGGGTTCGGCACGCCCACGAACACCATATTCCAGTTCTGGCCGGTCCAGCTCTTCCATTCGCTGTTGCGCGAAATCCACTGCTGCTGCGAGCCCGAGTCGACGTTGCCGTCGATCAGAGCGTCAGACATCCAGCCGCCGCTCGCCCACCCGCCCTTCTGGTGCAGCACGACATTGCCGAGGACGTGCATGCGGCGGAACCCCGTGGCCTGCGAGACGGCCCACTGCATCGTGCCGCCCGTGGGAACGACGGAGAATCCTTCGACGGCCTTCCAGAAAGTGCAGGTCGAGTTGTTGTTCGGCAGCGTCGCGTCCGAATGCACGTCGCCCTTGATGCGGACGGAGTCCGGCGTGGCGCCGAGACCGAGCACCTGCGTGTAATACCCGATCGGAACGTCCACCGTGTAGTCGCCCGGCGTGAACAGAAGAGCATAGCGAGCCGGACCGAACTGCGCGTTCTTCTGCACCGCGAAAGCCTTGTCGATCTTTTCCTGGATCGCGGCGGACGGCATCGAGGGATGGAAGACGAAGACATTCGGTCCGAAGTCGGGAGTTGCGGCAGGCGAGACGCGAGCGAAGCATACGAGTAGGACAGCAAGTGTGCGCATAGGCCTCCTTTGGAGACGATGGAAAGCGTATCGTAGCTGCTCGACACGTTTAGCGCCAGCGTCTTACTGCTGCTGGGCGGGCTTCAATCCGGGATCGTCGAGCCGGAGGCGGTACAGGATCTGGTTGTAGTTGTAGCGCGGCGTCTTCTCTTTCGCGCCGCTGAATTCGGCGGTGTACGTTCCTTCGAGGTAAATGACGCGGCCGCCTTCCTGCTCGAACAGCGGGTGCTGGAGCACGTTGTAGAAATTGTACTGATTGTGTTCGACGACCTTGACCGCGGTTCCGTATGGACCCTCTGGGCGCTCCGCCTCGGCGTACCAGACTTCGCCGGTGTCTTCCAACAACAGGATGAAACGGCGTCGATAGGCGTTCCATGCCACGGCCGAAGCTCGCAGTCCACCCTGCGGAGGCTGGAAGTCGCGCCGCTGCCACTGCTTTACGTCCTGTAAGGCGTTCCAGTCGTTGGGAATGCGCAGCCACGGGTATAGGTACCAGTAATCCCGCCCTTCGTCCTGGTAGCGGATTGGGTGTGACGAACGGTGCGATTCCTTTTGACAGGGGCAGAGGAACCACGGCTTGAATTCCTCCGCGGCATCGTCGAAGAGCGCGACGCCGCACTCGTCGGGCGGCTTCAATCCCTGTTGCAGTGTGTAGGTCGCCAATAGCCGTTCGCGGCCGCTCGGATCTTTGACGGTGAAGAGTCCTTCGATCCATACGAGGCCTTTGCGAGGGAGAGGTAGCATGGCCTTGACGCGTCCGTCGGGTCGAGTAAAGTAGCGATAGTCGACGCCGATCGACGGGTCGAGTCCGCCGCGCTCGGGCAGTTCACTGGTCGCGCCGGAGACGCTGAAATTCCAGAAGTTCGATCCGATGGTGTCGCCCCAGATCCAATACAATTTGCCGCGGTACAGCGTTTCGACGGCGGTGTCCTGGCCCAGGACTTGGCCGCTACTGAGAAGCGGTTCGCGGATCGGCGCCGGCAGGCCCGCGAGAACGCTGTCGCGATAAATGCCTTCGCCGGTGAGACGATACAGGCGTTCCGCAATCATGGTGCGGCGTACCGGGAGGTCGACGCGGCCGCCGGGTTTTAAAGTGAGGTTCAAGCCGCGGCCGAGGATCGTGTCTTTCGGGAATTCGTAGCCGTGGGCGGACACGGCAACGAAGACCTCGCGCGCCGCAAACGCCGGCTCTTGGATGGCGGCGATGCCGGCGCTGTCCGTCCAGTACTTCACTTCGTTGGGGAGCTTCAGTTCGACCAGAGGTACGCCGCGCCCGGTCGCCTGGTCGGTCACGCGCACGACGAAGTAGTCGGCGGACGCGGCCATGGCGATGGTCGCGGTCAAGGCGATTGCGATCCACAGCTTCACGACGGTCCACTGTATCGCAGTGCGGACGTGACGCGTGCGCCCGGCCCTACTCCTGGTGGAGGACCTCGACGGGGTCGACGTGGCTGGCGCGGAGCGCGGGAACCCAACTTGCTGCCAAGGCGACCACGAGCAGGACGACCGGGACGATCGCGAATGTGAGTGGGTCGTGCGGGCCGACGCCATACAGCAGAGGGGCCATGAAGCGGGCGAGCCAAAACGCGCCGAGCAGTCCGATGGCGATCCCGACGATGGCGAGGCGCGCGCCGCCGGCGATCACCATGCGCTGCATTTCGCCGGGCCGGGCGCCGAGCGCCATGCGGATGCCGAGCTCGCGCCGGCGCTGGCTCACGCCGAAAGACATGACGCCGTAGACGCCAAACGCGGCGAGCACGGCTGCGAGGGCGGCGAAGAGAACGAGCAGGTTGAGACTCAACCGCCGTTGTCCGAGGCCTTGCGCGACCACTTCGTCCATCGTGTTCACGTCGAAGATGGGCTGGCTGCGATCGGCGGCGAGCACTTGCTCGCGAGCGGCGCCGATGATGGATGCGGCGTCGGATCTCGTCCGGAGGGCGAAGGTCATGGCGCGAGCGCCGTCGAAGGGATCCTGGGCGTTGGGGAAGTAGACCTGGACGCGGCCGTCCTCGTCCAAGCCGTGATTGTGAACGTGGGCGACGACCCCGACGACGGTGCGCCAGACCGGCCGCGGCGGATTGGAATTGGGGACGGTCGTGACCGCGATGCGCTGCTGCAAGGGATTGCGGCCGGGCCACATTTCCGCGGCGAATCTGGCATCGACGACGGCCACGGCCGGAGACGAAATCGTATCATCGGCCGTGATGGCGCGTCCGCTGACGATGGCAGTCTTCATGACGTCGAAGTAGCCAGGCGTGACGAAACGCTGGTCGGCTTCGAGATATCCATACGGCGTATTGGGCAGATGCAGGAGCACGCTCGCATTGGAGTTGTCGACGAAGACCGAGCCCGAAGAGGAGTTGCGGCCCATGGGCAATTGCGAGATGGCGCCGACGCTTTCGACTCCGGGGACGGCGCGCAGCCTGTCCTGGATCTGCTGGTAGAATCGGGCCACCGGCGCTCCGGGGGGATAGGTGACGGCGGGCAGGCTCAGTCGAAACGTAAGGATGTGGTCGGTACGGAATCCCGGATCGACGCGAAGGAGCCGATAGAATCCGCGGATGGCCAGTCCGGCGCCGGTCACGAGCATCAACGAGAGGGAGATCTCGGCGATCACGAGGGCATTGCGGAGGCTGCGTCCGCGGCGGCCTCCGCTTGCTCCGCGTGCGGAGTCCTGCATCGCGGCGAAGAGTCCGGGCCGCGCGACTCGGAGGGCGGGTACTAGGCCAAAAAGGATCGCAGTGAAGACCGCGAGCGCGCCGGTGAACCCCAGGACGGGACCATCCAGATGCACGTTTCCCACGTGAGGCAGCGTATTGGGATCGAGACCCCGGATCGCGGAGACACCCACGGCGCCGAGTGCGATTCCGGCGACGGCGCCCACTAGCGCGAGCAGGAGACTTTCGGTCAGCAATTGGCGGATGGTGCGCCAGCGGCCGGCGCCCAGCGCCGCCCGAATGGCAAGTTCCTTCTCGCGCGCCGCTGCGCGCACCAACAGAAGATTGGCGACGTTGGCGCAGGCGATCAAGAGGACGAAGGCGACGGCGGCCGTGAGGATCAGGAGCGCCGGACGAATTTGCGCCACCAACTCCTCGCGCAGTGGCACCGCGAAGACGCCCCACCCCTTGTCGCCGCCGTAGTTGGCGGGAAATTGCTCCGCCAGCCGGCCGGCGAACGCGTGTAAATCGGTTTGCGCCTGCGCCACGGTGGCGCCCGGTTTCAGCCGTGCGATGACCTGCCATGCATGACTGCCGCGACCGCCGGGACTGGTGCGGCTGAGGGCGAGGGGTGTCCAGACCTGGTGATCGCCGCCAAAATCGAAGCCCTCGGGCAGCACGCCGACGATCGTGAACGGCCGCCCGTTCAGGCGGATCGTTTTACCAGTGACGTTGGGATCTCCGGAGTAGGCGGATCGCCAAAAACCGAAGCTGATGACGGCGACCTGACTGTGTCCCGGCTGGTCCTCCTCGCTCGAATAGGTTCGGCCTAGGGCGGGCTGCACGCCCAGCAGCGGGAACAGTCCGGCCGTGGAAAATGCTCTCGTGATGCGCTGCGGAGCGGCGTCGTCGCTGCCGAAATTGGCGCCGCTGCCGGTGTAGAATGCGGCCATCGAATCGAAAGACCGATTGGTATCGGCCAGATCGAAGTACTCGGGATCGGAGAAGGGAAGACGCGCCAGACCGTCGCGGGTAAATTGGCCCCACACCTTCACCAGGCGCTCCGGATGGCTGTAGGGCAGCGAACTCAGAAGGACGGCATGGACGACGCTAAAAATGGCCGTGTTGGCGCCGATGCCGAGCGCCAGCGCCGCGACGGCGGCCGTGGTGAAGAGGGGGTTCTTGCGCATCGTCCGCGCCGCATAGACCAGATCCTGGCGCAAGTTCTCGAGCCAAGCGGGATGGTTCATGTAATAGATCTCCTCGCGAATGAAGGTCGCGTTGCCGAGTTTCCGCCGCGCATAGGCATTGGAATCCTCGGACCCGTCGCGCTCCTCGGCCAGCATTTCCAGGTGGTACCGCAGTTCGGCGTCGATATCGGTCTCGGACTCCGATGGGCGGCGGCGCCATGGCAACGGGAAACGCATGGGATCAGGCGGGACGCATCACTCGGCCGATCGCGCCGGTCAAGCGCTCCCAGTCGGATTGCTCCTGCAGCAACTGCTTGCGGCCCGAGGGCGTGAGCCGGTAGAACCGGGCTTTTCGGCCAGTGTCGGAGACGCTCCATTTCGCCGCCAGCCAGCCGCGCTTTTCCAGGCGGTGCAGGGCGGGGTAGAGCGAGCCATGGTCGATCTGCAAGACGTCGTCCGACATCTGTTCGATCGTCTTGGCGATCTGGTATCCATTCGACGGGCCGAGCAGCAGGGTGCGCAGGACCATCATTTCGAGCGTTCCCTGGAGAAGGTCCAGGCGATCGGAAGGCTGTTTCATTCGTCAGGACGAAGCATACTAGTTTCGGCTATAGGTTGTCAAAACAAGGGTAGCCGAAGCAAGTCCGCGTCACCGTTTCGTCGCGGTGATCACGCAGTACGTCATCGGTCCCAGCGGCGCGCTGACCAGGGGCAGCAGGACCGGCGCGAGGACGTTGTTCCAGCGGGCTCGGGTCATCTTCTTTTTGCCGGAGAGCGCGTCCGTCAGCAGGAACTTCACAGTCACCCACGGGATGTGGGCCACCGACGGCGCGACTCGCATTTGAAGGCGCTCTACTGCGATACCGGTGAAGCCCAGGGCTTCCATGCGCGCGGTGAACGGGCGGAGTTGGCCGAGTTCCTCGATCACCCAACACTCGCAGAGCTTGCGGAAGATGTTCCGCTGCAACTTACACGCAAAGCGGTCGCTGGTGAGGAAGCCGTCGGCGACGACGAAGCGTCCTCCGGGGCGGAGCAGGCGGTGGGCCTCGACGAGCAGCGCGGCCTTGTCCGCGCCGTGCGCGTGGCAACTGCTTTCGAGCGCGTAAACTCCGTCAAACGCGGAAGAGGACAGGGCAGCGTCTTCGTAATCGCCCTGGAGAACTCGCACGCGGTCGCTGCAGCCGGCTGACTCGTTAAGGGCTCGCGCGCGCTCGACCTGCCATGGGACGCGTGTGAGTCCCACGAGGCGGCCTTGCGGCAGACGGCGCGCGATGCTGCGGAGGCTGGCGCCGAGGCCGCAGCCGAGGTCGAGCAGCGCCGGCTCGGCGATGTCGTCTACCTGGAGCCGCCCGAGGACCTCGGCATTCATCTGGTCGAGCATGGATTCCCGGCGCAGCGGATTGGCGCCCGCGCGGTAGTAGCCGAAGTGCATGTTGAACTCGGGACTCCATGCCGCGTAATCCGGACCGGCCTCGCTGTAATACTGCTCCAGGCCGATGCGCGTGTCGGCGGCCGGTTCGGCTACGGCTTCTTCGAGGGCGTGAAAGTCCGCGGTCATTTCTTTTCCCCCTTCGCTTTGCGGGGACCGGGCAGCCACTTGGTGACACCCGCGCCGAGATTCAGCAGGCCGCGGAGTTTGTCGGGCGGCAGCTTGGACATCTCGCGATACCAGCCGTGCATCTCTTCGAGGAAAGCGTGCATGCCGGCGATGCGCGCGGTCACCTCGGGGCGTTTCTCCGCGCGCGCTTCGACGGCGAGGCGTCCCAATGCGGCGATGGTGGGCTCGATCTCGCGTTCGACGCGCTGCTGGATGACCGTGAGAAAGAGATGCCACACGTCCTGCGAGGTCGAGAAGAACTCGCGGCGGTCGCCCATGCGATGGGTGGCTTGTACGAGCTGCCAGTTCTGGAGTTCCTTCAGGCTGGTGCTCACGTTGGAGCGCGCCACGGAGAGAGCCTCCGCGATGTCCTCGGCGGTGAGCGGGTCGGGCGAAAGGTAGAGCAGCGCATGGACTTGGGCGACCGTCCGGTTCACGCCCCATCGGCTCCCCATTTCACCCCAGTGCAGAATGAACTCCCTCGCCGCATTTGTCAGCACCATCTCGGCCTCCTGGCGTATCTGTAATTTCAGTATAGACAGAAATGACAGAAAGTCGAGAGAATTGTGGCACGATAACGTGCAAATGAAGACGGACATCCTGCGGTTTAACGGGGCGGTGGAGCGGGACCCGGCGATCGAAGTCTGGTTCGACGAGCATGGCGGAGAGTTAGGGACGATCGCGCGACCGTGGTTCGAGGCGATGCGCAACTGCGGGGATGAAGTCCGCGAACTCGTGCACGATGGCTGTCCCGTGGCATGTTTCGGAGATGCGCCGTTCGGCTACGTGAATGTTTACACCGCGCACGTCAACGTCGGTTTTTTTCACGGCGCGGCGCTGCCCGATCCGGCCCGCTTGTTGCAGGGCCAGGGAAGGTTCATGCGCCACGTGAAGCTGCGGCAGGGCGCGCCGGTCGACGAGGAGGCGCTGCGGACGCTCATCGAGGCGGCGTACTCGGACATTCAGGAGCGCGTCGTAAACGGCTAGCGATTGGGCTGCACCAGCACTTTGCCGCCGGCGCCGGACTCGAGCAGGCGGTAGGCGTCCGCTGCGCGGTCGAGCGGAAAACGGCCGGCGACCTCGGCGATCACGGCAGGGCGTTTGGCCGCCAAAGCCAGTCCTTCGGCGATGAGAGCGCCGAATTCGTCGAGCCCTTGGACCCAACGCATGCCGTTGTACTTGGTCACAAACAGAGACCCTGGAAACAAGCTGTGGAGGTTGATATCGGGAACGGGGCCGGACAATTCGCCGTAGTGAATCAGGCAGCCGCGCGGAGCGAGGAGGTGGAGGCTGGTCTCATGTGTGGCCGCGCCGATGGGGTCGAACACGGCATCCACGCCGCGGCCTCCGGTGTAGGCGCGGACAGCCTCCTTCACGTCCGTAGCGGCGCGATCCACGACTTGGTTTGCGCCGGCGGCGCGTACTCCCTCCACGCGGCCGCCGCTGGCGATTCCGATGACGTCGGCGCCGTGCCCGGCCAGAATAGCCACGAGCATCCGGCCCACCGCACCAGCCGCGCCCCACACTACGGCTGAGCGGCCCTCGAGCGGCCACACTCGCGCGAGTCCACCTGCGGTCAGCGCGGCGACCGGCAGGCACGCGCCGTCCTCAAACGTCAGGGTATCGGGGAGCGGTACGAACATGGAGGCGGGGGCCGCGACCAGCGTTGCGCACGAGCCGAGCACCGCGCCCCAGCATACGCGCGCGCCTACGGAAAGCGAGACATCCGGCGCGGTCGCGACCACGACCCCGGCGCCCTCGCCGCCCAGCGGATATGGGAACGGCAAGCGTACGACGTAGTTGCCGGAACGAATCAAAGTTTCGGCGTGATTCAGTCCGGCCGCCTCGACCCGCACCAACGCTTCGCCTGGCTTCAGCGGCGTCAACTCCTCGACGCCGACTTCGATGACCTCGGGACCGCCGGCGCGCAGCGCGCGTGCGACCTGTCGCTCGCCGCGGGACATTAGCGGCGTTTGCGGGCGACGGCGAGGAGCGCGAATAGAGAGGCGCCTAGTAGAGACAACGTGGAGGGTTCGGGCACCGCGGCGGGAATGAGACTGACGGCGCTCGGGTCGGACGCGTTGAACGTGAGATTGCCAGCATAGAGTCCCGAACTTCCACCGTTGCTATCGACGTAACCGTAAATTCGGAACGTAACGGAATCCGTTTGGATGCCGAGGGAGGCGAGGGAGTCAGAATACGAACTGACGCCGGGTGAGTCGACATGGCTGGCAAGGGGCGTCGCGTACCCATCCAGGCTGGTCACCAACTCCGTGGTGAAAGTCGGATTGCTTCCTACGACCCAGTCGATCGTCGCCGTTGTGTAGTCGATTTCGTACCCAACTCCGGGCGTCAAAGTCATCTCATAATATGCCGCGCCGAAAGCAGCGACGGGCCAATCCGTGCCATTGAAGAAAAGGCCTCCCGTCGTTACTGGCGTGACGCCGTTCCGCGAAAGACTGCTGGCAAACAAGTTGGGGTCGGTCGACGTAATCGTCAGCGGGTCCGTGGCTGCGCCCGAGAAGTCCCAAAAAGCGAGTTGGGTGGAGGCTCCCGGGAGAGCCGTGAGTACGATTACAGCCAAAGACAGCAGGAGCGAGCGCATTGATACACTCTACGCTGCTGGCATCCGGTAAATCCAGCACTTTCTCGGCAGATTGTGCGGACCAGCACCATCATAAGTTATCAGGAGTTTTCCTGGCTCCCCGCTCAGACACCTGCCGCTTTGAGCGCCGCCAGGACACGGTCGGCGCGGAAGGGAACTCTGCGGATGCGGACACCGGTAGCGTCGTAGATCGCGTTGGCGATGACGGCCATCATCGGTTTGAGCGAGGCCTCTCCGGCGCCGTAGGGCGGTAGGTCGGGCCGGTTCGGATTCGGGTCGCCGTTCACCAGGACGATCTCGATGCTCTCGGGAACGTCGGCATGGCGGAGGGTCGGGTGTGAGGACCAGTCGCGGCTGAGGACCTTTTCGGTGTCGAAGCGGACCTCCTCGTGGAGCGCGCGGCTGAGGCCGTGCAGCGTGCCGCACTCGACGGTGTGGTGCAGGCTCTCGGGATTCACGACGAGGCCGCAATCGTGGGCGCACACGATGCGCTTCGCCCAAACGTGCCCGGTCTTGCGATTCACTTCGACCTCGGCGATCTGCGCGGCGATCGTCTGGCCACGGAACGAGTACGCAACGCCGCGTCCGGTGAGAATGTCGCCGGTCCCGCGCGGCTTCGGCGATGGCCGCGGGTCCCAGCCATATTTCTCGGCGGCCGCCTTGAGGACGGCGATCGAGCGGGCGCGGCGGAAACCGGCGTCGTCGTCTTTGCCGGCCTGGAGCAGCTTCAGACGGAATTCCAGGGGGTCGGCTTTGGCGGCAGCGGCGGCTTCGTCGATGAACGACTCGGCGGCGAAGGTCGATTGCGGACCGTTCGGGTCGCGCAGATTGCCGGTGCGCAGCGGGGTCTCCCACACGATCGGCAGGCCGACGACTTCGCCCGTCATTTTCCGATTCGGAATGACGTACGAGTCGGAGGGCGTTGCGGAGCTCCCGGCGGCCGGCCTCTCGCGGCGCGAGCCCATGAGCTGTGCGATCAGCACGGTATCGGGCTCGTTGTACCCGACGTGGTTTAGGTCGCAGGACCGGGCGTGATAGTCGTACGCGATGAGGTGTCCCTGGGCGTCGAGCGCGCCGCGCATCTTCACCAGGAAGGCGGGGCTCTTGGTGTCCCAGGCCGTCTCTTCGTCGCGCATCCACTGCATACGGACGGGGCGGCCGATCTCGTGCGCGATGTAGGCGGCCTCGCAGCCGGCGTCCTCCGCGGCGGTACGGCCGAAGCCCTGCGGACCCTGCATGTAGACGACGCGCACGCGGTCCTGAGGCATGCCGAGAAAGGTGGCGACGCCGCGGCGCATGCCGTACGACTTCATGTCGTTGGAGTAGACGGTCATCTGGCCGTTCGACGGGTCGGCGGTCGCGTGCGCGCCGGCGAAGGCGGTGTGTCCCTGGAACGGAATTTCGTACTCGGCTTCGACGATGGTGGCGCCGTCGGGCATCGGCGCCTTGGCCGCTTGCGGCGCGGCGCCGGGCGCGGTTCGCATGTAGTCGAAGAGATTTTCGGAAGAAGGGAAGGGCGCGACCGGCGGCTTCTCCCACGTCGTCTTGAGCTGCCGCGCGGCCCGGATGGCCTGCTCTTCGCGCTCGCAGACCACGGCGACGTAGTTGCCCTTGCTCACGACCTTGATGAAGCCGGGCAGGCTCTTCACGGAGGCTTCGTCGATGCCGGTGAGTTTGGCGCAGGCGAAGGGCGGCTTCACATTGCGCGCGTGGACCATGCCGGGCAGCTTGACGTCGACCGCCCACTTGAGGGAACCGTCGACCTTGGCGGGAATGTCGTCGCGGTGGAGGGACTGACCGGTGTAGTGGAGCTCCGGCACAAGCTTGGTCTTGGCTCTGGCGGCGACCGCGTTGATGTTGGCGCCGTCCAGCGTGACGTTGAACTTTTTGCCGCCGATCAGCTCGCCGTAGGTAACGCGCTTCGACGAGTCGGCTTTCACGGTGATGACGGCGTTGCTGACGGCAAGCTGGTCGACCGGCAAGCCCAGACGCGCCGAGCCCATTTCGAGCAGGACGCGGCGGGCTTCGGCGGCGACGCGGCGCATCGGCCAGGAGTCCCGCTCCATGGCGGTCGAGCCGCCGGAGCCGACCTGGTCGACCGTGATGTCGGTGCTGCCCATGATGCAGGTCGTTTTGTCGAAGGCGATGTCGAGCTCGTCGGACATCAACTGGCGGAAGCCGGTGCCGGTCCCCTGGCCGGGGTCGGTCTTGCCGACGTAGAAGGTGGCGGTGTTATCGGGATGGATGACGATCCACGAATCGATCTGGTGGAAGTCGGGATTGGGGTAGGGGCCGGGTCCTTGCGGCGCCGCTGTCGAGGTCCCGAAGCTGACGGCGAGCAGTCCCGCGGTGCGGAGGAAGCCGCGGCGATTGGTCACGAGGAGCTCTTCGATGCGCGAGGGGATCATGCCACCACCTCCTTCGACGCGGGCGCGATTTCGGCGAGCGTCTTGGCGGCCCGTTTGACGGCGGTCTGGACGCGGTAGTAGCTCATGCAGCGGCAGAGCGTGCCGTTCATGGTTTCACGGATCTGCGCGTCGGTGGGGTGCGGATTCTTGTCGAGCATCGCTTTCGCGGTGAGGATCTGGCCGTTCTGGCAGAACCCGCACTGCGGGACCTGTTCGTCGATCCAGGCCTGCTGCAGCGGGTGCAGCTTGCCGTTGGACGCGAGCCCTTCGAGCGTCGTGATCTCACTCTTGACCGCGGAGGTTGGGGTGACGCAGGAGCGAACCGCCGCCCCGCCAATGAGGACCGTGCAGGCGCCGCACTGTCCCAGGCCGCAGCCGAACTTGGGGCCTTGCAGGCCGAGGTCGTTGCGGAGGACGTACAGCAGCGGCGTGGCCGGGTCGACGTCCACGGTGTGGGAACGGCCGTTCACTTTGAGTGCGATCTTGCTCATGCATCCCTCCTGGCCTTATAGACTACTCGACGCTCTCGATGGACGTCACCTTGATGGTGTGCGTCTTCTCGTCGAGCGTCCCCGTCACGCGGACGCGCTTGGCCGCAAACTTCGCGGGTGTCTTCTGGTCCGAGAGCTTGAACACGGCGTTGCCGTCGTAGAGCGCATATTGGGTCGCGGAGCCTTTGACGCACATCGCGATGCACTTGTCGTCGCTCTGGCCGGGTGTCATGCCGTGCGTCTTGCCGCACATGGTGTCGGTGATGACTCCGGTGAAGGTCTGCGGTTGATTGGCCGCGAACGCGAGGGTCGCGGCGAACACGAGAGTAAGCGTCTGTTTCATGGTGTTGTGGGTTTCAGTCGGAAGCGGAGAAAAAAGTTGACTCCCCAGGGGTGATCGCCGTAATACGGCTGGATCGCATCGGGAATCGAATAGGCGCTGACGTTGGCGCCGAGGCCGGCTTCGACATTGTGGATAGTGGCGATGTCGCGCGTGTACCCGACGGTGTAGGCCGTAACGCGAAAAACGCCGGCCGGTCCTTTGGGGAACAGCTCGTCCTTGTCGACGACTTCCAGCCGGCCGGTGAGGAAGTTCCTGAGGCCGACGGGGTACACGGATTCGAACAGGTACGACTCGAGATTCTGCCGCGTCGCGGTGTTGTGGTTCTGGCCCCAGATGAAGCTCGTCGACCAGGTGTTGCCGCCGTCGCGGGGCAGACTGTAATGCGCGGACGCTGTGGTGCGGACGACGTCGGCCGTTGGCTCCTGCCGTTCGGGCGCGGTGATGTGACCGGCCGAGACCTGGAAGAGCCAGTTCTTCGTGGGCAGAACGGAGACGCGGCCGGAGTAGGAGTTCATGCCGCCCCAGTCGATATTCCAGCGGTTCTCGTTGGGCTCCGTGCCATAGAAGCCGCTGGCTTCGAGGCGCAGCCACTTGTGCCGGACGGCGACCGTCGCGACGTTGTTCGCGATGTGGGTCGAGTCCTGTAAATGGTGGGAGAGGGTCGCCTGCGGGAGCTCGAAGGCGGACGCGCGGTGCGGAAACGCCACGGGTCCCAGGGCCGGGTCGCCGACGGGCGCGTAGTAGAAGTGCAGCATCGTGTCATCGGAAATCGGACGCGCGTAATGCGCGGCGATGCTCATGATGAAATCGTGCGGGTGTTGGGCGTCGACCAACGGCACGCCGTACGCGGTCTCGCCGGTCTGGAACAGCAGCGGATAGCGCTCCTTAGTGACGGTTGCCGGATCGAGACTGAGCATCGTCTCGAACATGAGGCTGCCACGGCCGATCGCATGCTCCGCCGAGATCATGCCCCAGTTGACGGAGTAGAACTTGTCGCCGCCGCGCGGTCCGCTCTGCTGGGTATCGACGAGGAAGGCCTGGCCCATGAACATGAGGTTCCAGCCGCCCCATCGAGGCATGAGCATCGGCATCGCCCACGACTGCGGGTTCACACTCGTGCCGGAGGCCAGCGTCATGAGGTACATGCCGGCCTGATTCATGCGCATGCCGTGATCGTGGCCGTGATCCGGCATCGGATCGGGAGTTTGGGACCAGCCCGCGGGCGCGAGAGCCAACGCGAGCATCCAACGCGCACGTATTGAGAAATGCACGGAACGCCTTTCTTTTCGGAATTTCGGAATGTGGAAAACGGAGCGGAGGCGGACTAGATCCGCAGTACGGAGGCGAGTGCGGGCGAGGCAAGAGGCGGAGGCGCCGTGAGTATCTGCTCCGTCAGGAGTTGGGCGCGCTCGGAGGAAAGACGCGCGAATCCGGCGGCCGGGAGATACACGGGCTGGGATTGCGACGCCTGCGGGTGGCCGCCGAGGATCGGCGCGGGACTCTCTGCAAGGAGCGCGAGCCGCTCGCAGGTCTGCGACTGGCCGGATTCGTGGTGTTTCTGCCGGTGGCAGGGCGGGAGCCGGGAAGCGGTCGCGTCACAGGTCGTAAGGGCGCAGGCGAACGTGCACTGCGCGAAGGCGCAGACCACGAGCAACACCAAAAACAGCGCTCGGGAGGTGGAACGGGTGAGCAAGACGCTTTCCTAATGGCGAGTATACAACACGAGGCCTTGCTGGCCGCTACCGACGCGGGGGATCGATGAGGTCGCGGACCGTGGAGCGGAGCTGATCGGGGAGGAACGGCTTGCGGACGAAGGGCAGGGGTAGGCCGCCGGTCTCCGCGCGGACATCGGCATACCCGCTCATAAGCAGGATCTTCATCGCGGGATCGATGGCCAGTACCTGAGCAGCGAGCTCGCCGCCGCCCATGACGGGCATCATGACGTCGGCGACGATGAGGGAGAATCGGCCAGGGCTTTCCCGAAAGAGGCGAAACGCGTCGGCGCCGTTTTCGGCAACCTCGATCTCGTAGCCCGCGGACGCAAGCGCGGCGCTTGCGCTGCGCAGCACCATGGGCTCATCGTCGACGAGGAGGATCGCTGAAGTAGTCTCTGGCAAGGGTCGGTTAAATAGCCGAGGTTTGAATTCGAATTCAAATCATAGATCAGGTGAATTCAAACTATAACCGTAGGGCTCAAACCGGTGTGTTTTTGTAAACAAAAAAGGAACGCCGGAGGATGACGAGTCCTCCGGCGGAATTGAAGTACGACAGGAAATGACGTTTTTGCTACGCCCAGGATCGCAAGCGGGCGACGCGTTCGACCAGTCCTAAAAGTACTGGCGGAGTTTGGGTTCGTGACGAATTGCACGGTGGTGAAGATAGCGTGCGGTGCTAACATTCAGGCGATGAAACTCACGATCCGGCTACTCCGCGAAGCGGACGGCCGTTGGATAGGCGACGTTCTTGAGTTGCCCGGCGTAACCGCTTATGCCGCGACTGCAGAAGAGGCAACCATCAGGGTCAAGGCGCTTGCACTGCGTGTCATCGCGGAAGAGATTGAACACGGCGAGATGAAGCCCGACGCGGACAGCCTCCAGTTTTCGATCGCCGCGTGATCGCCGCCATACTGGCTTACGCCCGGAAGGTCTGTAGCACCCGCGCCACGCCGTTATTCCTGCGGTAGATTATTTCCAACCATTGCCTTTGCCGTTCCGTCCAAAGCGCGAATGGAACGATGACGGCCATTCCGATGACATCCGCGGACTTCGCCTCCGAGGCTGACCTGCTGGCTGCGTGCCGGCGGGGGGAGCTTCGCGCGTTCGAGCGGTTGTATGAGGCTCACAGTTCCCGGCTCAAGTCCGTCGCGTTTCATATCCTCGGGCATCGCCAGGACTCCGAGGACGCGGTGCAGGAGACGTTCGTCAAACTGTATCGCGCGATCGATGGGTTTCAGGGACAGTCGGGGATCGGAACGTGGCTGTGCCGCATCCTGATCAACGTCTGCTACGACCTCGCGCGGAAACGGAAGCGCGAAGCGGACCCCGAGGAGCATCGGCTGGAGTTGCGCGCGGCGCCGATGGCCCGCGAGCCGGCGCTCAAGGTGGCGCTGGAAATGGCGGTCGGGAGGCTCGATGCGAAGCATCGGATGGTGTTCCTGCTGTTCGAGGTCGAAGGTCTGCGCCACCAGGAGATCGCGGCGATTCTGGAGGTCCCGGAGGGGACCTCGAAGGCCTGGTTGTTCGAGGCCAAGAAGGAGTTGAAACGAATGCTGACGGAGCGGCGCGCATGATTTTCCAATGCGGCGATCTGGACCGGGCGCTGGAGCATCCGGAGCTGATGCCGGACGCGCGGGCGCACGCCGAGGGGTGCGAGCGGTGCCGGGAGCAGTTGTACTTGTGGTCGGAGATTTCGCGCCTAGCGCCGCGCCTGCATGCGGAGTGGGAGAGTCCCGAGCTGTGGGGTCGGATCCGGACGGATTTGGGGGCGGCGCGGCCTCCGCGTCCAATGCCGGTGTGGCGATGGGCGCTGGCGGCGGCCGCGATGGTGTTGATCGCGACGCTGGCGCTGCGGCCGTGGCATGCTGCGGATCGTGCGCTCTTGACGGAGGACGCGCTGCAACAGGTGGAGCAGGCGGAGGCCGCGTACGCGCGGTCGATCGATAACCTGGCGCGGCTGGCGGGGCCGGGGCTGGAGCGGTCCGCGGCGCCGATCGCCTCGGCGTATCGCGAGAAGCTGCTGCTGCTCGACTCCGAAATCGCGGAGCTCAAGGCGGCGGCGGACACGAATCGGTACAACACGCAGGTGCAGAGTGAGTTGGCCTCGCTCTATCGCGAGAAGCAAAAGACTTTACAGGAATGGCTGGAACATGCGAAACGGAATCCTGCTTCTACTAATTAGCTGCGCACTGAGCGCGGCGCCGCGTGAGGAGTTCCGCAAGGACTTCGCGCGGACGGCGGCGCTGCCCGCCGGGCGTGCCTTTCGAATCGAACACCAGTTCGGGCGCGTGCGGGTTCGGACCCACGCGAAGAACGAAGTGGACGTGCGGGCGACGATTCGCTGCTCCGCGCCGACGGCCGAGGAAGCGCGGCGGCACGCCGACGAGGTCCAGATCACGTTTGAGGAGACCGCGTCCGGCGTGTACGTGCGGACGAGGTACCCGAACAACTGGCCGCGCAACGTGTCGTACAACGCGGACTACGAAATCCTGATGCCGGAGACGGCGCCGCTCGACATCCGGAATCGCTTCGGAGAGACGGACGTGGCAGGGCTGCATTCGGCGGCGACGATCAACAGCGGGAACGGCTCGGTGACCCTGATCGGCGCGCGCGGGCGGCAAAGGGTCGAGAACAGCTTCGGCAGCGTCGAGGTGCGAAGTATCGACGGCGACGTCGCGATCAACAACGGGAATGGGCGCGTCATCGCGGGCGAGATCACGGGCGCGGTCGACATCACGAACCGGTTCGAGTCGACGCGCGTGACGAAGGCGGGGCGCGGGGTGACGATCCATAGCAACAACGGGTGGGTTGAAGTCGACGACGCGGGCGGGCCGGTCGTGGTGAGCGATAGCTTTGGGCGCGTCAACGTGACCGAGGCGAAGAGCGACGTCCGGGTGCAGAACCAGAACGGCGACGTGGTCGCGACGGGCGTGGCCGGGCTCGCGGACCTGCATACGTCATTCGGGTTGATTACGTTCGCGCGCGTCGGGAAAGGTGTGACGGCGATCGCGCAGAACTCGCACATTCGCGGCGATACGGTGGGCGAAGCGGCTGTGGTCGAGACCACGTTTGGGAGCGTGGATTTGCGGGGCGTGAAGGGCGGCGCGAGGGTGACGGCGGGGAATTCGCCGGTGCGGCTCGCGGGGATCGGCGGTGACGTGTGGGTCCGCGACTCCTTCTCGCCCGTGAATGTGGCGGACGCGGCGGGGTCGGTCACGGTCGAGAATCAGAACGGGTCGGTGGATGTGCAGGCGAAGGCTGGCGTCGGGTGCAAGCCGATCTCGCTGCGGACGAGCTTCGGGCTGATCCGTGTGACGGTGCCGCGCGGCATCGGGTATAACGTCGCGGCGCGGACTTCGTTCGGACGGATTCATAGCGACGGCGCGTCGGTGACGGTGACCGGGGATATCACGCCGGACAGCTTGACGGGGAAGATCGGCGCGGGCGGCTGCGATCTGCGCCTGAACGGGCAGAACGGGAATATCGAGATCGTCAGCCGGTGAGGTTCTCTCTGCGTCTTTGCGCCTCTGCGGTGAACAGCCCTTTGCCGCGCGGCGACTTGGCGTGCGAACCTGGAAGTTCATGGCTGAATCTCCGATCACTTCCCGGGCGCAGGACTTTGCGACCTGGTATCAGGACGTTGTGCTCCAGGGCGACATGGCCGAGCCGGCCGAGATCGTCAAGGGCTGCATGGTCATCAAGCCGAACGGCTACGCCGTCTGGGAGCGCCTGCAACGCGAGCTCGACGACCGCTTCAAGGCCACCGGCCACCAGAACGCCTATTTCCCGCTGCTGATCCCGCAGAGTTTTCTGCGCAAGGAGGCGGAGCACGTCGAGGGCTTTTCGCCGGAACTGGCGGTGGTGACGATCGCGGGCGGCAAGGAGCTCGAAGAGCCGTACGTGATCCGGCCGACCTCGGAGACGATCATCGGACACTTCTTCGGGAAGTGGATTCAGAGCTGGCGCGATCTGCCGATCCTCATGAACCAGTGGGCCAACGTGATCCGCTGGGAGCTGCGCACGCGCATGTTCCTGCGGACCACGGAGTTCCTCTGGCAGGAAGGCCACACCGCGCACGCCACGCACGAGGAAGCGGTCGAGGAGGTGCTGCGGATTCTCGACATTTACGCGCTGGTCGCCGAGGACATCATGGCGATGCCGGTGATCAAGGGCGTGAAGACGCGCGCGGAGAAGTTCGCCGGCGCGCTGCGCAGCTACTCGATCGAGGCGATGATGCAGAACGGCCTCGCGCTGCAGGCGGGGACGAGCCACGACCTCGGGCAGAACTTCGGAAAGGCGTTCGATGTCCAGTTCCAGAGCAAAGAAGGACAACTCGAGTACGTGTGGCAGACGAGCTGGGGCGTGAGCACGCGGCTGATCGGCGGGCTCATCATGACGCATTCAGACGATAAGGGTCTCGTGTTGCCGCCGAAGGTCGCGCCGCAGAAGGCTGTGCTGGTGCCCATCTATCGCAAGGACCAGGAGCGCGCGCAGGTGATGGAGACGGCGACGCGGATCGCGAAGGATCTCGGCGCGAAGGTCGACGATCGCGAAGGGCAGTCGCCGGGCGCGAAGTTCTTCCATTGGGAGCGGCGCGGCGTGCCGGTCGTGCTCGAGCTCGGGCCGCGCGACGTGGCGGCCGGGAAGATCGTGCTGAAGCGCCGCGACACCGGCGCGAAAGAGATCTTGGACCAGAGCGAGGTCGCGGCGCGGCTGCCGGTGGCGCTCGACGACATGCAGGCGTCGCTATACCGGACGGCGAAGGAGCGGCTGCAAGCGAATACGGTGCTGGCGAACTCGATCGACGAGGTCGAGGGCATCCTGCGCGACGCCAGTGCGGAGAAGGGCGGCGGCAAGTTCGTCATGGCGCACGTGAAGGACGATCCGGCGTGCGACGCGCGGCTCAAGGAGTTCAAGGCGACGGTCCGCAACATCCCGCTGGTCGACGAGTACGACGGCGGCGGCAAGTGCATCGTGACGGGCGAGGCGGTGGACCGTCGCGTGGTCATCGCGAAATCCTATTAGGGTTGCGGCCACTCTCTCAGGTTGCGGTCGAGCACTGCTTCGACTTCGGGTCTGAGGTGCGCGGGTACGAGCGCCGCCGAGAACGGGAAGTGCCGGCGCCAGCCTCCGAGTTGGAGGTGGAGGATGTGGTGGGCGCCGGCCGTCTCCTCCCAGGAGTGCGACTCGATTCGGTTCCACGGGAGGCGCTGGCCGTTGCAGAGGACGCCGCGCTCGCGGAATTCGAGGCGGCCGTAGATGATCGATAACCAGAGCGCACCGGCGGCTGCCATCGAAAGCGCAGCGACGACTTGCGCCGACGCGGGGACGCCGCGGAGCGCACGCACGACGATCGCGATGGGGATCGGCGCCCAGACAAATTTGACCCAAAGCGGCGTCGGCCGGCTGGCGTCGACGAGCAGGTGTCCGGTCCAGCGGCTCCGAAACAGCCACCGCAGAATCTGGAAGAGGTACGCGACCACCACCAGCGCGTCAACCACCGTGATGAAGTTTGGGCGGAGGCGCTCCGGCACCGAAAACACGAGCAGCACGCCGCCGAGCGCGAAACAAAAGGCGGTGATGGCGCTGACCTTGCCGAGGCGCCGCGCGATGTCACCGCCGGCTTCGGCCCGGATGATCGCGACGGTGGAGAGCGCCACCAGCACGAGCGCGCCGAGCATGGCGACGAACTCCATTTGAATCCGAATGAAGCCTGCGGTCCACATGCCGATGGCGAAGACGGCGGCGACGATCCACGCCGGATGCCGTCGGGCGGCGCTGCGCGCGGTTTCGAGCGGCGTCGGACGGCGCGCCTCGACGGGACGGCCTGCGAGGTAGCGCTCGACGTCGGCGTCGAAACCTTCGACGGAGCCGTAACGGTCGCCAGGCCGCTTGCCGAGCGCCTTGAGAACGACGGCGTCAAGACCGCGGGCGAGGCCGCCGGGGCGCGTCGGCGGCTCCTCGCAGATGACGCGAACTACCTCGTGGAAGGCGCGGGTGCGCAGACGGTACGGGCGCTGGCCGGTCAGGAGCTCGTAGAGCAATACGCCGAGCGAGTAGACGTCGGTGGACGGCCCGGCGGGCTCGCCGCGCACCTGCTCGGGACTGGCGTATTCCGGCGTCATGAGCCAGAGGCCGGTGCGGGTGACGCAGGCGGTAGGTTGGTCGTCGCCGGCTGCGAGAAGTTTCGCGATGCCGAAATCGAGAAGTTTGGGGACACCGTCGGCAGTGACAAGGATGTTGGATGGCTTGAGGTCCCGGTGGACGACGCCCTGCGCGTGCGCGTAGCGGACGGCGGCACAGACGGCGCGGAAGAGGTTCAGGCGCGCAGCGGTGTCGAGGCGGTGTTCGGCGCAATAGCGGTCGATGGGCAGGCCGTCGACGAACTCCATGGCGAGGTAGGGGAGTCCTTCAGGAGTCTCGCCGGCGTCGAGGATGCGGGCGATGTTGGGGTGGTCGAGCGCGGCGAGGATCTGGCGCTCCTGGCGGAAGCGGCTCAGGACCTCGGGAGTCGCGGCCTCGGGGCGCAGGACCTTGACGGCGAGGCGCATGTCGAAGGCGCCATCGGCGCGGCGGGCGAGGTAGACGGTCCCCATGCCGCCCGATGCGATCTCGCGGAGGATCTCGTAGGGTCCGATGCGGCGGCCCTCGATGCGGGGCGGCGCGGCGGGCGGGGTGTCGATCCAGGTCTGCGGATGGGCGTGCGCGGCGAGGAGGGCGTGGACCTCGGCGAGAAGTTCGGGATCGCCGTGGCAGGCGTCGGCGAGATACGGGTCGCGGTCGGCGGCGGCGCGGTCCATCGCCGCGTCGAAGAGGTTGCGGACTTGGCGAAAGCGTTCGGCGCTGGTCATTCGGCTGGTCATTCGAGAGGTCTCCTGCCCCGACAAGCGGAAGCGGGAGAAAAAACAGCTCAAGTTCGCCTACATTGGGTTTGTGGACGGAGAACTCACGACCCTATTACAGCGCTGGGCGGGTGGCGACCGCAATGCGGGCGAGTTGGCGCTGGAGCAGTCGTACGGCGAGTTGCGGCGGCTGGCGGCGCATTACTTGAGCATGGAACGTCCCGGCCACACGCTGCAGCCGACGGCGCTGGTCCACGAAATGTACCTGCGACTGGAAGGCAGCGCGGTGGAGTGGTCGGACCGGAAGCATTTCTTCGTCGTGGTGGCGGGGCAGATGCGGCGGATCCTCGTGGACCATGCGCGCGCGCGGCAGGCGGAGAAGCGCGACGGCGGCGCGCGTGTGCAGTTGTCGGAGGCGGACCGTCCCGAGTTGCCGCGGGATGCGGATTTGCTGGCGCTGGACGAGGCGCTGGGGGCGCTGCGGGAATTGGACGAGCGGGCGGCGTCGGTGGTCGAACTGCGGTACTTCGGCGGGTTCACGGAGGGCGAGACGGCGTCGATTCTCGGGGTGTCGGTGGCGACGCTGAAACGCGATTGGGAGTTGGCGCGGGCGTGGCTGTTGCGGCGGCTGTCGTAAACGCTACGGGCGATATTTACGCTCGGTGTGCTTCTTGATCTCTTTGAGCTCGAACCAGGCGGGCTTGAACTGGCCGGCGGAATAGAGCGGAGACTGGTCGGTGTAGTGCTTGGAGGCCGGGTCGGCGGATTCGCCGAAAACGAGGAGCGAGCGGGCCTGCGGGCGCGGGCCGAAGTCGACGACCGCGACATAGGTGTCGCCGACCGTCCCGTAGCGGCGTTTCTGGCCGGGGACGGCTCGCGTGCCGAAGGTGAAGATCGTGCCGGTGAAGGTCGGGGCGCCGGGGACGGGGACGCTGGGACGATCGTCGGCGAAGTTTTCGAGCGTGCCGCTGGTGTGGATGCGCTGAAGACGATTGACGTCGCCCCACGGCACGCGCCACGTGCCGAAGGCAGCTTCGAGCTCGGACTTTACGCGGGCGAGCGCGGCGGCGGGGTCCCGCGTTCCGGCGCGGCGGGCCTCTTCCCAGCGGACGAACAGAGTGGTCGCGACGGAGTCGATGCGGCCGGTCTGGTCCCACGAGCGCAGCGTGGAGACGAGCTCGGCGAGCGCGGGGTCCGTGACGGCATCGAGGTCGGGCAGTCGCTCGGCGGCGATGCCGACTTTCGTGTCGAGGCCGGCCAGCGCCCAGTCGGCGAAGGTGAACTTGCGGTCGCCGAAGAGGATGGCGCGGGAGCGTTGGGCGCGCGGCGTGTCCGGCTCGGGCGCCATGTAAGCGGGATAAGCCGACCGGATGGGGCTATCCGCGACGTCGCTGGTGAGAAACGGCGTCGAGTTGCAGTTCTGGACGTAGCCGCTCTTCGGGTTGAGGACTTGCGGCAGATCCTCGATGGAGTGGAGTTCCTGCCAGTCGGTATCGGGATCGGCGCCGTCGACCGGGCGGGACCAGTCGTACTTCGTGGAGCGGCGGGGGATGGCGTCGCCGTGGAGGTAGTAGATATTGCCGGCGACGTCGGCGTAAATCGTGTTGGAGCCGGTGAGGGTGCGGCGAGCGAGGGCCGCCTGAAACTCCTTGAGATTGCGGGCGCGCGCCATCGCCCAGCGCTGTTCGGTGACGCCGCCGCCGACGGCGGAGCGGACGGCGAGCCCCTGTCCGCCGCGCATGCCGAGGATCGGACCGTGGTGCGTCTTGCGGAAGGTGACCGGGCGGGCGTCGACGCCGGTCGCCGTCTTCACGCGGATGGTGTCGGTCCACTCGACGGCTTTGCGGTGCTGGCGGCCGTAACGGTAGGAGAGCGGGTCGTTGATGACGTCGAAGGACTCCAGGTAGACGTCGGCGGTCTGGGCGTAGTTGTTGGTGTGGCTCCAGCCGAGATACCGGTTGAAGCCCGAGCGGATGTAGGCGGTGCCGAGAATGGCGAAGCCGGAGACGTCGAGGCCTTCGTTGCTGTGGAGGTGGGCCTCGTAGCGCTGTCCGCCGCCGAAGAATCCAACATGCGGATTAATGAGGAGAAGGGCGTGTCCGCTGGCGCTGCGGGCAGGGGAGACGGCCCACATATTCGAGCCCTCGTTCTCGTCGGGGGCGGCAGTGGCGCCGGGCGAGGCGCCGAGAATCGGAAACGCGCGCTGGCGTTCGGCGGTCGTGATGCCCGTGCCGGCGGGCGCGCCGAGCTCGTCGACGAGTAGGTACCAGGGCTCGAAGTGAGTCAGCAGGCGGGGCTTCGTTGCGGGATGCTTCAGGAGATAGTAATTCAGGCCGGAGGCGAACGCGTCGCACAGCGCGCGGAGCTGGGGTGTGGCGCTTTGGTAGTGCTCGCGGCCGCGGCGCTCGACTTCCCAGGCGCGGCGCAGGACGTCGTTGGCGAGGCCGGCTTCACCCTCGACCTCGGCGAGGCGCCCGAGGGCGCGGATGTAGTCGGTTTCGAGCTGCCAGAAATTGTCCTCGGCCTGCGCATACATGAGGCCGAAGACGGCGCCGGCGTCGGTCTTCGCAAAGATGTGCGGCACACCGTAGGTGTCGCGATAGATCGTGACGGATCGGGCGAGCGGCGCTGGCGCAGCGGCGGCGGCGAGGGCCGCGGTCCATGCGAGCGCGAGTGTTGCAAATCGCATCAGGCTCAATCGTCGACCTTGGCGTGGTTGGAGAGCTCCACGTCGCGAACGCCGTAGAACTTGAGGAGTTGGCGGCGGATCTCGTTGCCGATTTTGTCCGGGCTGTCGTCCGGATCGTGCTCGATTTCCACTTTGAAGAAGAGATTCGTGCGGCTCATTCGGTCAGTAGGTTCCTGACTTCTATACTAAAGGAATGGCCTGCGCGATTTGCCAGACCCGGCGTCCCCGGCGATTCTGCCCCGGTGTCCGTGGCGACATTTGCTCGATCTGCTGCGGCGCCGAGCGCGAAGTGACGGTGAACTGTCCCTTCGAGTGCGAGTACCTGCAAGAGGCGCGGCTCCACGACCGTCCCGCTCCGCTCGATCCGAAGGACGTGCCGAATCAGGACATCCGGATTACCGACGAGTTCGTCGAGGATCACGAAGGCCTGCTGATGTTGGCGGGAGGCGCGGTGGTGAGCGCGGCGCTGGACATCGGGGCGGGCGATTATGACGTGCGGGAGGCGCTCGATGCGCTGATCCGCACCTACCGGACGCTACAGAGCGGCGTGTATTACGAGACGATCCCCGCCAACCCGCTGGCGGCGACTGTCTATCGGACGGTGCAGGCCGGCGTGGCCGACTTCCGCCAGCAGGAACAGCAGCAACTGGGAGTGTCGCGGACACGGGACGCCGACGTGCTCGGTGTCCTGGTGTTCCTGCAGCGGGTGGAACTGGACCGCAACAACGGCCGTCCGCGCGGCCGGGCGTTCCTCGATTCCTTGCGCGCGTTTTACGCTTCGCAGGCGCCGCCGGCGGCCGCCGCGCCGCCTTCTTCACTGATCCTCCCCTGACCGGGGGGAGCGGCGGACGTGCTCGATCACGCACGCCCTCCGCTTACCCGAGCCCGCTACTTCGGCGGTGTACTTTCGAGTGCCGTTGACCAGAATCTCGATCGACCGGCCGACCGGGTAGTCGAAGACCAGCAGGTTGCCCTCTGTGAGTTGGAGCAGATCGCGCACCGTTACGGTCGGACCCTCCAGGCGGGCTTCGACGGAGAAAAGCGCTTCGCGCAGCAGGCGGAGAACGCGGGCCTGCTCGGCGTCGCTGGCGTGGGTTTTGCGCACCGACCACTGCTGGTCGAACTTCTGCCGCATCATCTTGATCACGATGGAAGGCATGGCAATGTTCATCATGCCGACGCTATCGCCGATGCGGATCTCGATTCCGATCGCGACGACGGCCTCGTTGGGGGCGAGGATGTGGAGCAACTGCGGCTCCGTCTCCATGGATTCGATCGTGAAATCGACCGAGGTGACGGGCTTCCAGGCCTCCCGCAAGTCGTGCAGGATGATACGGAAGAGGCCGTCGAGCAGTTTCTGTTCGATTTCGGTGATGTCCCGCTGAATGGCGCCGGAGGCCTTGCCGCTGCCACCGAGCAGCATCTCGATGATGGGAAATACCAGTGAGGGGTTCAGTTCCAGGACCCCGTTGCCATCGTAAGGGGTCAACCCGAGCGACACCATGCACGACGGGGAAGGCAAGCCGTCGAGAAACTCCGCATACGAGAGCTGTTCGACGCTGACCAGGTTGACGGTGAGATACGACCGCAGATACGCGGAGAGGCTCGAGACCAGGTTGCGCACGAACGTGTCGTGGAGGAGGTGGATCGCGCGGACCTGCGACTTCGGGATGCGGTCCGGCCGCCGGAAGTCGAAGCGCACGGCGGGCGCTTCGCGGCGGTGGTCCTGCATGTTCTGGAAGACCGCGTCGATTTCCTGCTGCGTGAGTTGGCGGCTCAAATCCGGCTCCACCCGTCAAATCGGCGGTGTCGGGCGGGGGCTTTAGCGCATTCGCAGGTATTTTCCGCGACACCGCTAATGAAACCGGCATCTTGCACCGATGAATACAGGTGTAAGGAGTGCAATGGCGCCCGACGTACTTGTGGTCGACGATTCCGCTGCCATCCGGAAAATCCTGCAACGCGTGTTGCGACAGACGGGAATGGACATCAACACCATCCATGAGGCTGGAGATGGGCAGGAAGCGATTGAGCTGCTCAAACTGCACAAGCCGGCGCTGATCCTGACCGACATCAACATGCCGAAGATGGACGGCCTGCAACTGCTGGCCGCGGTCAAGGCGTCGGATGCCTGGCGCAACATCCCGGTGGTGATGATCACGACCGAAGGCGGCGAGACGAAGGTCGGCGAGGCGGTCAAACTGGGCGCCGCGGGATACGTTCGTAAACCGTTCACGGCCGATCAAATCAAAGAGAAGCTGAACGGCATTCTGGAACCGGTCCTGCCCCTATGAAACTTCCTGAGCTGATCGTCAACTGCATACGCCACGCGACGGCGAATGTCTTCTCCACGATGTTGGGCGTCGAGGTCCGGCAGGGCGAGGTGCGCACCGAAAACGGTGCGCCGGACGCCAATGACGGAGTCGTGTCCTTGATCGGTCTGGCGGGAACCTGGACGGGCGCGGGCAGTATCTCGTGCTCGCCCGCGTTGGCCTGCCGCATCTGCTCGGTCCTGCTGATGACCGAGAACACAGCCGTCGACGAGGACGTTCTCGACGCCGTGGCGGAGTTGACCAACATGATTATCGGCAGCGTGAAGACCGATCTCGAGGAACATCTCGGGCCGCTCGGGCTGAGCATTCCGACGGTCGTATTCGGACGCAATTTCCGGACGCGCAGCGCGGCGAACGCGGACTGGATGGTCGTGCCGTTCGATTGGGATGGCGAAATCCTGCAAGTGCGGCTGTGTCTCACCCGGACGGAGCGCGACACGCGGTCGCATCTCCAGATGGCATCTCACGCCTGCACGGTCGACGTCTAGGGCGGCTCGGACGAGGAGAAAGTATGGCATCCACAGCTACGATGAGCGAGCCGGCGGCGCTACAGAACGATGCGCGCGCGGGCAAGTATTTGACCTTCCACCTGGTGCAGGAGGAGTTCGGAATCCGCGTGCTCAAAGTGCGCGAAATCATGGGCGTACAGGAGATCACCGCGGTGCCCCAAACGCCGGCGCACGTCAAGGGCGTGATCAATCTCCGCGGCAAGGTTATTCCCGTGATCGACTTACGCCTTAAGTTTGGACTGCCGGCGGCTGAGTATGGGCAGCGCACCTGCATCATCGTGGCGCAGGTTCAAGGCGAGGCCGGTCCCATCCAGATGGGCGTCATCGTCGACGGCGTCTCCGAAGTGCTGAACTTGACCGGCGCCGAAATCGAGGACACTCCCGACTTCGGCGGCGATTCCACCAACCAGTTCCTCCTCGGGATGGCCAAGGTGAAGGGTAAAGTCAAAATCCTGCTGGACATAGACAAGGTGCTTTCCTGCCAGGACTTGCGCAACCTGGCGGAAATGATTCATTAGACCCGTGGAGATCGCAACGATGAAACAACGGACATTCACACTGGGCGCCAAGCTCGGCGTCAGCACGGGCATCCTGGTGCTCGTCACAATTTGTCTGGCGGTGGTCGGATTCCACTCGCTAGGCTCGGCGGATGACATCCTCCACCGGACGATCGAGATCAACGCGCGGAAGGTGACACTCGCCGGTGCGATGAATAAGGCCGAATCGGATATGGCAGCCGGACAACGGGGCATCATCCTGTTCACGTATGCGAAGAATCCGGCTGCGACGACAGCTTCGGAGACCGTGTTTCAGGATGGCAATGTACGATTTCAGCGGGCTCTCGCCGAATTCCGGCCGCTGACCGTGACCGACCGCGGCAAGGAGCTTCTGACTCAGCTCGAGACGGGAATGGCGCAATGGCTGCCTGCCTATCAGGAGGTGCGCCGGCTGGCGCAATCCGGAGATCCGGATGGAGCGTCCAAGCTTCTCTCGGAGAGGATTACTCCCTTGTACACGGAGTTGGGCAAAGACCTGGAGGAGTTGGAAAAGACCGTTGACAATCTGATGCGTAAAGACGCGGCGGAAGCTGCCGACAGCGTTTCGGCAAGCCGTTGGCTGACCATCCTGCTGATCTCGTGCGGCTTGCTGGCAGCCGTGTTCGCGGTGTGGATTACGGTGACGACCGCCCGCGAGTTACGGCGCGCGGCGACTGAGATGCTCGAGGGCTCGCGGCAGGTCTCGGCGGCCGCGGGGCAAGTGGCCTCGGCCAGTCAATCGCTGGCACAGGGCACGTCGGAACAGGCGGCCACGTTGGAAGAGACGTCCTCCTCGGCGACGGAGATCACCGCGATCACGCGCAAGAATGCCGAGAATACCCGGTCGGTAACCGGGCTCATGACCGAAGCCGCGCAACTCGTCAACGGCGCGAACCACAACCTGGAGGAGATGATCCACTCCATGACGGAGATCAACACTTCGAGCGAGAAGATCTCGAAAATCATCCGGGTGATCGACGAGATCGCGTTCCAGACCAACATCCTGGCGCTGAACGCCGCCGTGGAAGCGGCGCGCGCGGGCGAGGCGGGAATGGGGTTCGCGGTAGTCGCGGATGAGGTTCGCAACCTGGCGCACCGCAGCGCCCAGGCGGCGAAGGACACCGCAGCCCTGATCGAGGAATCGATCGGGAAGTCGAACGAGGGCAGCCGCAAGCTCGATCTGGTGGCCAAGTCCATCCAGCAGATCACGTCCAGCTCGACGCAGGTGAAGACGCTGGTCGACGAGATCGACGTGGGCAGCCAAGAGCAGGCGCGCGGGATCGAGCAGATCAGCATGGCGGTCGGGCAGATGGAGAAGGTGACGCAGCGCAACGCCGCCAACGCGGAGGAGAGCGCGGCGGCGAGCGAGGAACTGGCGGCGCAGGCGCGCAGCCTGTATGAAACGGTAGAACGGCTACGCCGGATCGCCGGGGAGGAACGGACGTCTGGACAGACGTCGACGCGGCAGTCCCAGGCGGGGATGCCGGCAGTCAGTGCGCCGCCTATGCCGGTGTCGATGAGCGGTGAGATGCATACCCGGGAGACGTTCCCGCTCGACGATCACGAGACGGCATTCAAAGAGGGTTTCTAATGCCGAAATCCGCTGAGTTGCGGACGCAGGTCGAGGAGTTGGCTCTCGGGCTGGCGCTGGGCCGGGACGGCTCGGCGGAAGAATGGGGCGCCGCCGCCGGGCGGATTCAGCAGGAGGCGGAACAGCGGCAGGCGGCCGGGGTGGCGTCCGCCGCCGGGGAGGTGGCGCGCGCGATCTCACAGGAGGGCGGCGACTCCGCCGCCGTGGTCGAGGCTATGTTGCGGCTGCAGCAGGCCGTCGACGGCGCGGCCGCGCCGGACATGGGGAAGGCTCCCGCCGAGGATCCGGAACTGTTGACCGATTTCGTGCTGGAGGCCCGCGAACATCTCTCGGCGATCGAGGCGCAGGCGCTTACGCTGGAACGGTCCCCCTCCGATGGCGAGGCCTTGAACTCGGCATTCCGGGCGTTTCACACGATCAAGGGCCTGGCGGGATTTCTGGCGCTGCCGGAAGTGCAGGAGATGGCGCACCAGGTCGAGGCCGTTCTGGATCGTGCGCGCAACGGCGATTTGACGATTACGACCGGCGCGATCGACGTCATTCTGCAAGCGGCCGATTACCTGAAGCGGTGGACGGAGCATGTCGAGGACCGGGTCGCGGAGCGCACTTCGGAGCCCCCGCCGCGCGACGCCTCACTGCTGGCTCGCATCGGCGCAATCTGTACGGCGGTTGCGGAGGAGAACGCGCCCGACCTGATCGCGATGGCGAAAGCCGTCGACGACGGGGCCGATGCAGTGCCTTCGCCGAAGCCCGCCGCGAACGGGCCATCGTCCCGCACGCAGACCATGGCAGTGAAGGTCGATACGGCGAAGCTGGATGCGCTGGTGGACATGGCCGGAGAGCTCGTCATCGCGGAGTCCCTGGTCCGTCACGACGAAGAATTGACCGCGCTGAAGAGTCAGCGGCTGCAGCGGAAGCTCGCGCAACTCGACCGCATCACGGCCGAACTGCAGAAGACCGCCATGGCGATGCGGCTGGTGCCGATCGGGCCGCTTTTCCGCCGCATGGCGCGGCTGGTTCGGGACCTCGCGCGTCAGTTCGGCAAGCGCGTAGAGCTGGACATCGTCGGGGGCGACATCGAACTGGACCGCACGATTGTGGAGGAACTCGCGGATCCCCTGATGCATATGGTGCGGAATGCCCTGGATCACGGGATCGAGTCTCCCGAGGAGCGCGAGCGGCGCGGTAAACCGGCGACCGCGCGGGTGGTGCTCAAAGGCCGGCACCAGGCGGGGCAAGTGGTGATCGAGATTGTGGACGATGGCCGCGGACTCGACCGGGAACGCATTGTCCAAAAGGCGATCGACCGCGGTCTGATCACCTCGGGGGATGGGCTTTCGGATACCGACGTATTCAATCTGGTGTTCCAACCCGGCTTCACCACGGCTGCACAGGTAACCAACGTGTCGGGCCGCGGCGTTGGCATGGACGTCGTGCGGCGCCACGTCGAGAGACTGCGCGGACGGATCGAGATCCGTTCCACGGCGGGACAGGGCGCTTCTTTCCAGGTGAAGCTGCCGCTAACGCTGGCGATTATCGACGGCCTGGTGGTGGGGGTGGGGCGCGAGCGGTACATTCTGCCGCTGTTTGCCGTTCGGGAGATGTTCCGTCCGGGGCCGGACATCGTGTGGACGGTCCGCGGGCGTTCCGAGATGGCGCTGGTGCGGGGAACGCTGCTGCCGGTCCTGCGTTTGCACCGCCGTTTCGGGCTGACTCCGAAGTCGGAGGACCCCCGCGAATCCGTGCTGGTGGTGGCGGAGAGCGAAGGGCAGCGGTTTTGCCTCATGGTCGACGAACTGATCGGTAAACAGGAGGTCGTGATCAAATCTCTGGGCGAGGTCTTCCGGGGGGTGACGGGGGTTGCGGGCGGCGCGATCATGGGCGACGGACGCGTCGGGCTCATCCTCGACCTGGAAAAGCTGTTCGTGGAGCGGACAGCCGATGGCGCACTCTAACGGGGGCGTCACGGCGTGGGATTCGATCCGACCTCTGTCGGATTCGGAATTCGACCAGATCCGGCGGCTGGCGCATCGCGTCTTCGGCCTGGACCTGAAGGCGGGGAAACAGGAGCTGGTTTCGTCGCGGTTGGGAAGGCTGGTGCGCCAGGGCGGCTTCCGCTCCTACGACGACTACTACCGGTCGATCGTCGGCGACCGAACGGGCGAGTCGCTGGCGGAGATGATCGACGCCTTGACGACGAACCACACCGCGTTCATCCGCGAGGCGGATCACTTCACTTTCCTGAAACGCGAGGTCCTCCCCCGTTTGGCGGCGCGGCAGTTGGTGGACGTTTGGAGCGCGGCGTGTTCGACGGGTGAAGAGGTATGGTCGCTGGCGGGCACGCTGTATGAAGCGCTGGGGCCGCGGCGGTCGCTCGTCATCGGTTCCGACATCTCGTCCCGGGCGCTGGAATTCGCCGAGCGCGCGATCTATCCCACGGACCGCTGCGCCGGGCTGCCGGCGTCGTGGCGCGGCAAGTTTTTCGAGCCGGTGGACGAGGCATCGTCGGCATACCGCGTGACGGCGGCGTTGCGCGCGCAGGCCACTTTCCGGCGCCTCAACCTGATCGAGCCCATTCCCTGGACGAGGCAGGTTCCGGTGATCTTCTGCCGGAACGTGATGATCTACTTCGACGCCGCGACCCAGGAAAAGGTCGTGCGGCAACTGGCGGAGCGGCTGGAACCGGAAGGCTATCTGTTCGTTGGCCACGCCGAGAGCCTCTCGCGCATTTCTCATGGGTTGGAATATGTGAGGCCGGCGGTGTACCGCAAGGCCGCACAGGTGAGGTCGCGATGGAACAAATCGTCGTAGGCGTGGGAGAGTGCGCGATCAGCGGGGCGCCGGAACAGGTCCTGGCGACGTACGGGTTGGGGTCCTGCATAGCGCTGGCGGTCTACGATCCGGTGAGGCGGGTGGGCGGCCTGGCGCACTATATGCTGCCGGACTCGGCTATCGATTCGGGCCAGCGGCGGGGACAACCCTGTGCGTTCGCGGACATCGCCATTCCGCTGCTATTGCAGTTGGCGACCCGGCAAGGAGCGGACCTGCGTCGCTTGCGGGCATTCGCGGCCGGAGGAGCGAGTATGGCCGGCGCGGCGCCAGCGTTCGAAATCGGCAAGCGCAACTACGAGGCGCTGCTGCGGGAACTGGGCCGGGCCGGTGTTCCGCTGGAGGGCGAGGCCGTCGGCGGAGCGATTTCGAGGAACCTGCGGTTGGTCATCGGCACCGGCAGGGTGCGCATCTGGGAGAGCGGGGAACGGCATGCCGAGTACGCCAAAGATTAAAGTGCTGATCGTCGACGATTCGGCGATCGTGAGGAAGATCCTGTCGGAGGCGCTGGCCGGCGAACCTGACATCGAGATCGTGGGCACGGCTCCGGACCCCTACGTCGCGCGCGATAAGATCCTCTCCCTCGCGCCGGACGTTCTGACGCTGGACATCGAAATGCCGCGGATGGACGGGCTGACGTTCCTCGAGAAGCTCATGCGGTTCCGTCCGATGCCGGTGATCGTCATCAGCTCGCTGGCGCAGCCGTCGTGCCGGGTGGCTCTCCAGGCGCTGGAGATGGGCGCGGTGGACGTGCTCGGAAAGCCCGGCGGTCCGTACTCCGTGGGCGAACTGCGAGACGGTCTGGCTCACAAGGTCCGGGCCGCGGCGGCGGCGCGAATCCGCAGGTCGGGAGATGCCCCGAAGCCGGTGGCTCCGCCACGTCTTGCGGCCGTCAGCGCGCCGTCCGACGCGTTGCTCGCGATCGGGGCTTCGACCGGGGGCACGGAAGCGATCGCGACGGTGCTGGCCCGATTACCTGCGTCGACCCCGGGTACGGTCATCGCGCAGCACATCCCCCCCGAGTTCTCGCGCGCCTTCGCGGCGCGATTGAACGAAGCGTGTGCGATGGAGGTGCGGGAGGCGCGCGACGGCGACGCGATCCAGCCGGGACTTGCGCTGATCGCGCCGGGCGACTTCCACATGACGGTGCGGCGCGCCGGCGGGAAGCTGTTCGTGAACGTCAAAACCGGCCCGCGCGTGTGCTACCAGCGGCCGTCCGTGGACGTGCTCTTCCATTCGGCGGCGGAGGCGGCCGGCGGACGGGCGGTCGGGGTGATCCTCACGGGAATGGGGAACGACGGCGCACAGGGAATGCTGCGGATGCGGCAGGCGGGCGCGCGGACGATCGCGCAGGACGAAGCAAGCTGCGTCGTGTTCGGCATGCCGCGCGAGGCGATCGCTTTGGGGGCCGTCGAGCAGGTGCTGCGCCTGGACCGAATTGCCGACGCAATCTTGCACACGGCCGGGCAGTTGCCGGCCTCCGGCGCGCCGGCGAGGGCGATTGCGCAGTGACGTTAGGCGCCGTGTTACATTCCCCACATGCGGAGACTGTTGGTTGGGACTGCGGCGGCGCTTGGCGTCGGCCTCCTGATTCAGGCGGCGGGACCGGAGAAGATCGATCTCGGTGTGCTGCACCGGATTCGTAGCGAGGCGTTCGGCGCGAACTCGCGAGTCATGGACACGGCATTCTACCTGACGGATGTCCACGGGCCGCGGCTGACCGGGTCACCGGAAGCGAAGGGCGCGGGAGAATGGGCGGTCAAGCGGCTCACCGAGTGGGGACTTGCCAACGCCAAGCTCGAGGCCTGGGGGCCGTTCGGGCGCGGCTGGAGTTGCACCCACTTCTCCGCCGAGATGAAGGAGCCCGAGTTCCAGCCCCTGATCGGTTTCGCGCAGCCCTGGTCGCCGGGCACCAACGGTCCGGTGAGCGGACAGGCGATCCTGGCCGTGATTTCGGGTCCCGACGATCTGGAGAAGTTCAAGGGCAAGTTGAAGGGCAAGATCGTCCTGACCGCGACGCCGCACGCCTCCCCACTATTGACCGAGCCGTACTCGCACCGCCTCACCGACGCCGAGCTCGCCGACGCCGCGACGGCGCCCGATCCCGTCAGCGGCAACCCCGCGGCGCTCCCGCTCGGCTTCTCGCGTCCCACCGCGGCGCCCGCGGCCCCGGCGGGCGGACGCGGCGCGGCACCGGCCGCAGGACGTGGCGGCGCGGGTCGCGGCTTCCGCACCCAGCTCAATCAATTCCTGAAGGACGAGGGCGTGCTGGTCGTGTTGTCGTCGGGCAACGGCCCCGACGGCGGCACGGTGATGGGCTCGGCCGCCGGGTCCCAGGACCCCTCACAGCCTCAGCCTCCGCCGTCCGTGCTCGTCACCAACGAGCATTACAACCGCATCGCGCGGCTGCTCGAAAAGAACATCCCGGTGACGCTCGCGTTCGACATCACGGCCAAATTCACCGAGCCCGGCGACTCGTTCAACGTCGTCGCGGAGCTGCCGGGAACCGACCCGAACGCCGGGTTCGTCATGCTCGGCGGCCACCTCGATTCGTGGACCGGCGGCACGGGCGCCACCGACAACGCCGCGGGCTCGGCGATCGCCATGGAGGCGATCCGCATCCTCAAGACCCTCGACCTCAAGCTGCCGCGCACGGTGCGTCTGGGTCTCTGGATGGGCGAAGAGCAGGGCCTGCTCGGCTCGCGCGCCTACGTCAAGCAGCACTTCGCCGACACCGCCGACATGAAGCCGAAACCGGAGCACGGGAAACTCTCCGCGTATTACAACCTCGACAACGGCGGCGGGCGAATCCGCGGCCTTTACATTCAGGACAACGATGAGGCCCGTCCGATCTTCGAGTCATGGATGGCGCCGCTGAAGGACCTCGGAGCTACCACGCTCACGATCCGCAACACCGGCAGCACCGACCACATGGCGTTCGACGGCGTCGGGCTGCCCGGCTTCCAGTTCATTCAGGACCCGCTCGAGTACGGCACGCGCAGCCACCATTCGAATATGGACGTCTACGACCGGCTGCAGCCGAACGACATGGAACAGGCGTCGGCAATCCTGGCGTGGTTCGTGTACAACACGGCGGCGCGTCCCGACATCCTGCCGCGAAAGCCGATGCCCAAGCCCCGCGCCGGGGGCGTCGGACGCGGCGGCGAATAGCGGCCCTTAGTGGCCGGATTGCCCCTGCTCGACGTGGCCGCCGAACTGAAACCGCATCGCGGATAGCACCTTGCTCGCGAAGTCCGATTCTCCGCGCGAGGAGAAGCGCTGGAACAGCGCGGCGCTGAGGACCGGGGCGGGCGCCGATTCTTCGATCGCCGCCGTGAGCGTCCACCGTCCTTCGCCGGAGTCGGCGACGTGTCCCGAAAACCCGGCGAGATCGGGCGCCTCGGCAAGCGCCTTCGCCGTCAGGTCGAGCAGCCAGGACGAGATTACGCTGCCGTGGCGCCAGACCTCGGCGATCGCGGCCAGATCGAACTCATACGGATAGTTCTCGGGATTTCGCAGCGGGGCCGTCTCGGCATTGGCGGCGCGCTCCTGCCTACCTGCGTTCGCATGTTTCAGGATGTTCAGCCCCTCGGCGTACGCCGCCATCATGCCGTACTCGATGCCGTTGTGGACCATCTTCACGAAGTGCCCCGCGCCCGACGCTCCGCAGTGCAGATAGCCATCCTCCGGCGCGAGCGCCTTCAGAATCGGTTCGAGCCGCTCGACCGGGTCCTTCTCCCCGCCGACCATCAGGCAGTAGCCACGCTCCAGGCCCCAGACACCGCCGCTGACGCCGGCGTCGACGTAGTGCAGACCGTGCTCGCGCAGCTCGGCGGCGCGGCGGATGTCGTCGACATAGTGCGAATTGCCGCCATCAATCACGGTGTCTCCAGGCGCGAGCAGCGGCGTGAGCTCGGCGAGCACTCCGTCGACGACCGCGGCCGGGACCATCAGCCACACAGCGCGCGGCGGAGTGAGCCGCCGGACGAAGTCCTCGAGGGACGCCGCCCCCGTCGCGCCCTCCTGCTCAATCGCGTTTACGTTCGCGTAGTTCTTGTCGAAGCCGACGCACGCGTGCCCGCCCCGCATCAGCCGCCGGACCATGTTGGCCCCCATGCGTCCCAGTCCGGCCATTCCCAGTTGCATCGAGTCCCCCTGATTCCAGCGTAGCCCGCGCGCTGGTAGTCAAAGGAAGACTGCGATCCACGCTTGTGCGATTCCTCGCGCTCGCAATCTACGGACGTGCGCTCTTGGCGATCTCGACTGCGAAAACGTGTGTGGGACCGAGCATGTTCGAGCGGAACACGATCCACTTCATGTCGGGCGAAAACGTGACGTTCGGCTCCAGCCGGTAATCGTGCTTGCTCATATTCACGAGCCGCTCGGCGCGGAAGAAGCCGGTGTCGATGAGGCTGTCGGACGCGGGAGCCTTGATGCCCGCGACATCCGGAACGCGCTCGGGACGGAACAGGTAGATCCATTTGCCGTCGGGCGCGCGCGCCACCATCTCGCTATCGCCGCCGTCGCCGGCGAACAGCTTGCCGTCGGGCGAGACGTTGAAGTGTACCGACCATTCATTCTGCTGCAGGTGATACCACGTCCGCTTGCCGGTCGCGACCTGGTAGCCGGCGAGCCAGAAATCGATCCCGCGCGGCGTTTGCAGGTCGTACCAGATGGTCGCGCCGTCCGCCGAGAAAAACTCGTGGCCGGCGATCTCCATATTCATCGTGCGGGTGTGGATCTTCTTGAGCTCCGAGCCGTCGGCGCGAATCGTCCAGATGCGATCGACCTCATGCCACGTCCCCTCGTGGCAGAACATGATGAGGCGCGGGTCGGACGGCGAGAATTGCAGGTGGCCGAGCCACTCGTGCTCGCGGAAGATGTCCTTCACCGCGCCCGTTTTAGTGTCGACCGTGAACAGGACGCGCGGCGCGCCGGCGCGCGTCGCCATGAGCTGGTTATGGAGGCGGAGGTCCTTGGCGTCGGCGAAGGTCATCGGCTTCCCGTCGAGGCCGACGGCTTCGTAGTTCGGCTGTCCGAATTGCGGAGTGGAGCCGGGCAGCCGTCCGCCCGCGGGCGGTTGCGCCGCCGGAGCCGCGCCATCCACATACGTACCGAGGAGCAGCGTCTCATCCGCATTCAAAGACGCGACGCTCCGGCCGGCCGGCAGTTTCACGACCTCGCGCGTAGCGCCGGTGTCGACGTTCGTGGCGAAGACGGTCGTCTGCCCGCCGCGCTTCGTGTAATACACGTCGCCGCTTTTGTGTCCTGCGACGAGGACCGCGACAGGCCCGGCGACCAGCGGCTTGACCTCGCGCGTCGCCAGCGTGATGGTCGCAATGCCGCCGCCGGCCGTCGTCACGATCAGCTTCTTGCCATCGGCCGTATACGCGTTCTGATTGAAGTAGAGGCTCTGCGTGCCGTCCTCGCGGGACAGTCGGATGACGCGATGCCCCGTGTCCGCGTCGATCCACTCGGTCGGCAACTCCGCCGCTCCGAGCACGGAAGCAAAAATGGCCAGTCCGATCAGGCGATTCGTAGTCATGTTATGTGCTCCGCACCAGCAGGTCGATGAACTGCACCCACGGCGCGTCGGACCGTGGCATCGCGAGGTACGCCTTCAGCAGCTCGGGCGCGGGTAGTCCGATGCCGGCGAGGCCGGCGAAGATGTAACCATCCGGCGAGTACTTGCCGATCTGCTCCTTCTTCCAGGTGTCGGGGTGTAGCACGTAGGGAGTCAGATACCGGAAGCTGCGTTCCACCGCGAGCCCGGAAGCCGTCTTGAAGTGCCACAGACCTTCGCCGCGCGTCTGCGCGAGACGACACAGCGTGGCAAACGCGTCGAGGTTCATCGAGGAATAGCTGAGCGAATTCGTGCGCTCCTCTTCGCGCGGACAACTGCCGTCGGGCTGGATCTCGGTCGGGACGAGGTACGTGCGGTAATGCTCCCATGCCATGCGCATCGCGCCGGCGTTGCCGGTGAGCGCGGCGTAGGTGGCGGCCTGGGCCGTCCACCACGTCGCATGATTGTTCCCCGATTTTTTCTCGTCGAGCCCCGGCTTGCTCTCGAGCATCCACTTCAGGTAGTCGGCGAACCACTGCCGGACGCCCGCGCCGATGGACGCGTCGAGCCCGCCCGCCGCATCGAGCAGTGCGACGCCCTGCGCGGCGTGGATGAAGGAGACCGTGTCGATGATGCCGGTGCCGCGCCCTTCGTTGTGCCCGCGGACCATCTGGCCGTGGTTCAAATTCGGATTCATGCGCGTCGCCGCGTCGACGAACCAGACGCCGAGGACGCGGTTGGCGCGCTCGGCGCATTCGCGCTTTTTCAGGAAGAATGCGCCCATGCCGAGCGAGAGGACCGCGGTGCCCATGTCGCCGAGCGCCGTGCGGTTGCCGTTGAAGCGATCGGGGTTGCGCTGGCCGTCCTTGCGGATGTAAGGCGCCTTCGGGTCCTTGGGATCGGGCCACCAGTAGGGGCCTTCGCTGACGTAGTCGTGCGGGCCGGCGTTCACGTTGAGCCCCTTGGGACGCTCGAACGTGACGCTCCACGGTCCGGCCGTGAGGGCGCGCGTGGCATTCCGCTCGACCATCGCGGCGCGCGCGCCGGTGAGCGCGTCGCGCATCCGGGCGGCGTCGGACTCAGCGATGTACAGGAGGTCGCGGGGCCGGTCCGCGGCGGCCATGATGGCGCCGGCGCCTGCGCCCGCAAGAAAATGCCGTCGGGAACAAAAAGGGGACAGACGCATTTATTTCACCTTTCCCGTCGCCGCCCACTCCACGCCCTGCGCGAAAAGCCTTCGGAAGTTCGGGTCTTCCAGGTTCGGATTCGGCTCGTCCTTCCAAGTGTGGCCGAGCATCGTCGTGTACACGCGCCCCTTGCCATAGTCGCGGACCCAGTCCATCGGCTCGCCCTGGTGCGAGACTTCCGACACCGCGTAGGTGAGCACCGTCAGACCTTCCGCCGGTCCATGCTGCCCGTGAGTGAGCTGATCGGAGGGATGATTCCAGTGTGCGGGCAGTCCGCGCGTGATCGGGTGAGCGCGGTCGAGCACCACGACCTCGAAGTCGTGGCGCGGACCATGTCCGGGCGGCAGGCCTTCGCCCCTCGCAATCCGGCGCACCTGCCCACCGTCGACGGCGAGCCCTTCGCCGAACGAGGGCGCGCGCCAGCCGAGTCCGATCATGCGGTTGTACTCGGGCCATTCGAGGAAAGCGTTGTTGGCCGCGTGGAAGATGACCAGTCCGCCGCCGCCGCGGACGTAGGCTTCGAGCGCCTTCTCCGCCTCGGCCGGCCAGCGGACGCCCTTTTCGGTGTGCCCGCCGTTGAAGTTGTCGATCACGACGTCGTAGCGCGCGAACTCGGGGAGTTTCGGATACGTGCTGACGTCGACCGTGAAGCCGCCCGTGGCCTCGAGGATCGTGCGGATGGCCGCGGTGCCGGCAGCCCAGTCGTGGTTGTTGACGCCGTCGACGATCACGGCCGAAAGTCTCCGGTCGGCGGCGCCGCACAGGGACGCGCCGGCCAGTACGATCGCAACCAGCCTGTTGACCATAGGACTACGATATCAAGAGCACATGAGACGCTTACTCGGACTTGCCCTGGCGTGCGCCGCGGCGGTGGCCGCGCAGACGGGAAATCAGGCCGACCGCCTGGAATGGTTCCGCGATCAGGGCTTCGGTCTGTTCATTCACTGGAGCGTGGATAGCCAGCTCGGGACTGTGATCAGCCACTCGCTCGCGGGCGCGTCCGAGGACTACACGCGGCGCTTCTTCACCGAGCTGCCGAAGACCTTCAACCCCCGCAAATTCCACCCCGACGACTGGGCCGTGCTCGCAAAGCTCGCCGGCGTCCGCTACGTCGTGTTCACGGCCAAGCACCACTCCGGCTTCGCGATGTGGCACACCAAGACGACGCTGTACGGAGTTGCGAACACGCCGTTTCAGAAGGACATCTTCGCCGACGTCGTGAGGGCGTTTCGGGAACAGGGCATCGCGCCGGGCGTGTACTTCTCCCCCGACGATTTCCACTGGCTCTACGAGAACAAGACAGCGATCAATCGCGGACCGGAGTTCGATCCGCCCAAGCACCCCGGCCTGCTCGCGCTCGACCAGGCGCAATTGCGCGAACTGCTCACCCAGTACGGGCCGATCGACGTCGTGTTCCTCGACGGCGCCGCGGAGGGCCTGAAAGAGATCGCCTGGCAGACTCGACCGCAGACCGTCGTGACGCGCGGCGCCATGACCACGCCGGAACAATACGTCCCCGGCATCCCGCTCGAAGGCGCGTGGGAGGCCTGCATCACGATGGGCACGTCGTGGCAGTATCAGCCGCGCAACGAGGTCTACAAGAGCGGGTACGAGCTCATCAGGCTGCTCTACGAGACGCGCGCCAAGGGCGGCAATCTGCTGTTGAACGTCGGACCCAAGCCCGATGGAGAGCTGCCGATCGAGCAGGAGGAGCGCCTACGCGAGTTGGCGTTGTGGATGTTCGTCAACGGGGAGGCGATCTACGGTGTCCGTCCCTGGATCATCACCAACGAACAGAACATCTGGTTCACCAAACAGAAGAACGAGAACACCGTCTACGCGGTGGTCGCTGAGCCATGGAAGCGCGGCGATTGGAAGGACCTCGTGCTGCGGTCGGTGAAGGCGACGGAGCGCTCCGCGGTCAGCGTCCTGGGGCAGAACGACCTCGTCTACGAGTACACGAAGACCGTCCCGAAGACGACGTGGAAGCAGGAGGCGGACGGGCTGCACATCCGAGCCATGTTCGCGCAGCGGCTGCAGGACAACTCGAAATGGCCGAACCCGATCGTCGTCAAGATCACGAACGTACAGCCGGCATTCGCGCCGCCGAAAGTCGAGACGGCTAGCGCCCTGCGGCAGGGCGGGGCAGTCGCTCTGTCGGGCGCGCTGCAATCGCTCGGCGACGCGAAGGCCGTCGACGTCCGCTTCGAGTACCGCTCGCTGAAAGGCCTCGACGCGAACGAGCGCAGCGGCGCGTGGACCACGACGCCGTGGCAGCGTCTGGAGGCGCCGGGCGCGTTCTCCGCGCGCGTGCCGTCGTGGGCGGCCGACGAGCCCTACGAGTTCCGCGCGGCGGTGCGGCATCCCGTCCTGACCATGTACGGCGACGCGAAGAAAGTGAGGCTCCCATGATGAAGATCGTCTGGATCATCGCGACAGCCACCGCCTGGGCCGGCGACGGCATGCCCGTCGCGCAACAGAACGCGATCGTGCAGAAGTACTGCGTGTCGTGCCACACGGATGCGGAACCGAGCGGGGCCCTCTCGCTCCAGCACTTCGACGCGATGTCCGCGGCGCCGGCAGTGTCTGCAATGCTGCTGAGCAAGGTGACGGCCGGCGTGCCGCTCGCGATCGTCAAATCCGCGCCGTCGGACGCGGGCGCGGCGGCGGTGCTCGATCGTCAGATGAGACACGGTGCGATGGGGGCGGCGGGAATCGGCGTCCCGGACAAGGCCACGATCGAGGCGTTCATCCAGTCCCTTGCCGCCTCTTCGACGGGTGCCGGGACGTGGCAGGTGCGACACGGCGGCCCCGTCGTCACCGCCACCGTCGCGCGCGAACTCAAGCCAAGAAGTTCCGGCGAGGCATCGACATACCGCTTGACGCTCTCGTGCAATCCGTCGACGCGCGAACGGCAGGCGCTGCTGACCTGGGCGCCGTCGGTCGCGAACGGACCGATGACCGCGGTGCTGGATGGCGGCGCGCCGTTGCACTACGAGGCGAGAGGAGAGGCCTTCGATTTCGCACTAGACCCCCGAGTGCCGCTGCCGAAACAGTCGCTGCGCGTGAGCGGACTCTTCCCGAACGAGTCCGTCGACTTTCCCATCTCGGAACTGCCGGCGGCCGCACGCGAAGCCCTGGCGGCTTGTGATACCTTGGCTCGGAACCGATGAAACCGATTCTCCTCGCACTCACCCTATCGATCGCGGCCCTCGCGCAGCCGCCGGCGGCTCCGAACACGAATCAGTATTACAAGCTCGCCTCCGACGCCATGGAGCAGGACGGCGTCCCCAAGGGCGAGGTCAAGGGGCCGTTCACCCTCCCGAGCCAGGCCTACCCGGGAACGCAGCACACCTATTGGGTCTACGTCCCGGCGCAGTACGACTCCGCGAAGCCCGCGAGCCTCATGATCTTCAACGACGGGCAGGCGTTCCTCGCGCCGCAGGGCGACATGCGCGCGCCGACCGTTCTCGACAACCTGATCTTCCGCCGCGAGATCCCGGTGATGATCGGCGTCTTCATTAATCCCGGCCGCACGCCCGAGCAGCCGGAGCCGACTCCGGCCAACTGGGGCGATCGCGACACCAACCGTCCCACCGAGTACAACACGCTCAACGATAGGTACGCGCGTGTGATCGTCGACGAGCTGCTGCCGGTGCTCTACAAGGAGTACAACATCTCGAAAGATCCGGAGCAGCACGGCATCGGCGGTTCGAGCTCGGGAGCGATCGCCGCGTTCACGGTCGCCTGGGAACGCCCCGACCATTTCCGCAAGGTCCTGAGCAACGTCGGTAGCTTCGTGAATCTGCGCGGCGGCCACGTCTATCCCGAGATCGTCCGCAAGGCCGAGAAGAAGCCGCTGCGCGTGTTCCTCGTCGACGGCCGCAATGACAATCGCGGCCTCCGCGGCGACACGTACGACGAGACGCGCGACTGGTTCTACCAGAACGTCCGCCTGCAGAAGGCGCTCACGGAGAAGGGCTACGACGTCAATTACTCGTGGGGCATTCAGAGCCACGGGCAGAAGATGCTGCAGACCGTCCTGCCCGAGATGATGCGCTGGCTGTGGCGCGATCACGCCGTCAATACCGACGTCCACGACATGGTCGAGCGCTCGCTCAACGCGCCGGCGAAGAAGTAGAGGCATGAACGGCGAAATTCATCGCCGCGATCTGCTCCGTGGCGTGGCGCTCGCCGCGTTGCCGGCCGCCGCCGCCGCGCAATCGGCCGCCTCGCTGATCGTCGACCCGCAGCCGCGCTTCGAGATCTCGCCGTGGCTCTACATGCAGTTCATGGAGCCGCTCGGCGTAACCGACAGCTCCGTCGAAGCGTCCTGGGATTACGACCGCGACGACTGGCGCAAGGACTACGTCGACGCGGTCAAGGACCTCGCGCCCGGCGCCATGCGCTTCGGCGGCCTGTTCAGCCGCCATTACAAATGGCGCGAGGGCGTGGGCCCGGTCGCGAACCGTCCCGCGATCCGCAACTACTTCTGGGGCGGAAAAGAGACCAACCGCGTCGGCACGCACGAGTCCGTCGACCTCTGCCGCCGGGTCGGGGCGGAGCCCTTCTACTGCGTCAACTTCGCCAGCGACGGCGAGAAGCGATTCGCCTCGATGCCGGAAGGCAATCGCACCGGCGATGCGCGCGAAGCCGCCGATTGGGTGTCCTATGCCAACGATCCCGACAGCAAGGAGCGCAAGCAGCACGGACACGCAGCGCCGTACAACCTGAAGCTCTGGCAGCTCGGCAACGAAACGTCGTACGGCGCCGCCGGAAATACGTTCACGCTCGACCAGTCGATTGCGGCCACCATCGAATTCGCGAAGGCCATGCGCGGGCGCGATCCCTCGCTCCAACTGATCGGCTGGGGAGATCGCGGCCCCGGCAACGTGCTGTGGGCCGGCGAACTTCTGAAGCGCGCCGGCGAGCACATCGACCTCGTCGCGATGCACATGATGGGACAGTCGCGCCGGCGCCCCGACACCGTGCTGAAGGGACTCCGCTATCAGGCCGACCCTGAGCGCGCGTGGCAAGAGCTGATCGAAATGACCGCCCGCCTCGAGACGCGCCTCACCGAGATGGTCCAGGTGGTCGGCGGTCTCTCGCCGAAGGCCGGGATCGCGATCACCGAAGGGCACCTCAGCCTCAGCCCGCATAACGCCAATCCGATCCTCTACGAGTGGCTCTCCGCGGCGTATCACGCGAAGTCGCTGAACCTCTACCAGCGCCACGGCGACCGCGTCAAGATCGCGACCGCGGCCGACTTCAGCGGCAATCGCTGGACCAACAACGCGCTCATGCTCCAGACCCCGCGCGGCGTCAGCTACCTCATGCCCGTCGGCTCCATCGCGCGGCTCTTCAAGAAGTACAACGGCACGCACGGCGTGGACGTGAAGACGGCGCCATCGAACCTGGACATCGCTGCCAGCAGGGCGGGGAACAAAGTCTACCTGCACGTTGCGAACTTGGAGTACAAACGCTCGGTGGAGGCGAGCTTTGCAGTCGTCGGCATGACGGTCACCGGAGGGCGCGTCTACGAGATCGCGCCGCCGGATCTGCGCCAGTACGTCAGCCAGGACCAGCCCGAGGTGTTCAAGCCCCACGAGGCGGCTCTTCCTGCAGGTCCCGACCCGAAATGGCGCTTCCCAGCGGGTTCCGTCTCCGCTGTCGAACTGGATGTGCAGCCCGTTTTATAATCAATCCGTGCCGGAAACCAAAAACGTCGTCGCCGCCGCGACCACCGCTTCGAAACTCCAGGACGGCGTCATCGCCGCCGCCGACATCACGCCGACCTACGAGGCGGGCTGCACTGTCTTCCTCCATTACAACGGTCCCACCGACCAGTTGGATGGCATTTGCGCCGGGATGGCCACGCTCGAGCCCGGAACCAGCCCGCATCCGCCCCACCGCCATCCGGAAGAGGAGTTCCTCATCGTGGCCGACGGCACGGGCATCATCGAATGCGACGGCAAGGTGACGCAGGTCGGGCCGGGCGCGATGATGTACTGCGCCGGCAACACGCTGCACGGGATCACCAATACCGGCGCGACGCTGATGACGTTCTACTGGTCGAAGTGGCTCGCCAAAGGCGTGTCCGCTTGAGTCTCGCGCACCTCACGCTGCCGACCAGCGCAGTCGAACGCACCGCCTTGTTTCTCGAGCGCACCCTTGGATACACGCGCGACGCGACTCCGGCCAACACGCCCATGCAAGCGGTCTGGCTGGCAGCGGGCGGCGGTCAGCAACTGCACATCATCCACGTCGATAACTTCGCGGTCTCGCCGTTCGAGGGCGAGTTCGGCCGCCACCTCGCGATCCTCCATCCTGCACAGGAACTCGCGGCCTTGCAGGATCGCCTCCGGGCCGAAGGCGCGGAAGTCATGCAGCCCCTGCGCCCCAGCGCGCACGAACGCTTCTTCTTCCGCGACCCGATCAACGGGTACGTCTTCGAAGTGATCGCCGCTTAACGCCCCTGAGCGGGGCGCCGGAGCCACTGCAGTCCGAGCGACCAACGCGCCTGAAATCCTTTCCACGGCGTACGGTCCGGCGCCTGCGTGGGCAACTCTAGATACTCGCGCCGCGTCGCATCGTCCTTCAAATACAGGTCGAGGAACGCCGTGATGAAGTGTTGATTGATGGCGCCGATCCGGTCCTTGCGCCACACCGGCTCGTCGAAAAACGCCTGCGTCGAGAATTTCCCGAGCGCCTCGGCCGGCGGCGGATTGCCGCCCACATTGTGCCGCGCGTTTTCGTAGACGAGCAGAAAGCGCTCCGAATTCACCGCGCCCTCGAACGCCTTCTTCACGCCCTGCTCATATCCCGAGACATCGTCGTGATCGCCGTCGATGAACAGCGACGGAATGCGGATGCCGGCCAGCCCCGCGGCGTCCCAGTTGTTCTGCGGCGGCTGTGCTCCCCAGGGCGCGATCGCGACCAGCGCCTTCACCGCCGGCCGCCGCTGCGCTGCGAACCGCGGATCGTCCGCCAGCCACGGCTCGAAGTAGCCGCCTCCGATCGCGCGCGCCGACCCGCCCGTGCGGCTGTAACCGGCGCCCGCCGTCGCGAGCGCGCCATACCCGCCCATGGAGTATCCGACGATGGCGACGCGGTCGGGATTGAGCAGGCCATGCAGAAAATCGCCGCTCTCGCGCGACCGCGCCGACAAGGTGTCGATCGTGAAGATCTGATCCGACGCCCGATTGAGTAGCGTACTCGTGAACCCCCGCTGCGCGCCGAACACTGAATCCGTGTGGTCGATCGCCGCCACCACGTAACCTTTCGACGCCAGATTCTCGGTGATCCACGTCATGAACGTCCGCGACCCGGGGTAGCCGTGCGACACCACCACCAGCGGAAACGGCGCGCCGGAGCCCATCGCTGCGGGAGCGTTGCGCAGCGCCTTGCCATAGATCGGGAAATGCGCCGGCGTGTCGGCGGCGGGCGTGCCCGGCATCGCGCTGTCGTATACGACGTGTTCGATCTGACCCGCCGGGATTGTCGCCGGATACCAGAGCTCGACCGTCAGCCGACGATCGGTGAGCGGCGCCTTGCCGGTGGCGGCGTCGATCTGGAGGATATCGGGCTGCGCCTTGTGTACGAGGAAAATGGTGCGGACGCCGACGCTCCACTTCCCGCGCGCCGCAAGCTCGGGAGCGTCCGCCGGCGGCACGCTGAAGATCGGTTGTCCCGCGGCCGAGGCCGCCAATAGGAAAAATGTGATTCCGCTACGCACCCTCTCATTGTGGACGCACGGGGACTTTGATAGCGTAAGCGAAGCAAAATTTATGAAGCCTCCACACGCTGTGGTTCTCGCGAGTTGCGCCGGCGCCCTGTTGCTCGCCGGCTTGGCCTTCTCCCAACAGCCCCCGGCACAGGGAGGTCCTCCTGCCGCCGCAGCTCCCGGGCAACCGGCGCCCGGACGCGGCGGGTTCGGTCGCGGCGGTCAGCCCTTCGACTATGCCGACAACGAAGGCTGGATCTCGTTGTTCGATGGCCAGACCCTCAACGGCTGGGATGGCGACAGCCGCTTCTGGAGCGTCAAGGACGGCGCGATCTATGTCGAGCCGAGCTGCGAGAAGCCGACCGGCACCATCTACCTCGTCTGGCAGGGCGGCGAGACCTCGGACTTCATGCTGAAATTCGAGTCCAAGGGCACGGGCAACGTGAACGGCGGAATTCAGTACCGCAGCTACATGACCGCCGACAACAACGTCCTGCTGAAATATCCCGGACGCGGAGGCGGCGGCTTCAACGCCAACGCCGGCGCTGGGCGCGGACGCGGCGGAGCGGGTGCGCCCGGAGTTCCCGCAGGTCCAGGCGCGCAAGGACGCGGCGGAGCGGGCGGCAGAGGCGGCGGACGCGGTCCGCAGTGCGCGAATCCCGGCACGCCCCCGACCGCCGCCGAGAAGGCAAAGTGGGACATGGCCGGTCCGCAGTTCGACTTCGATGCCAACAACACCTTCGTCGGTCAGTATTACGAGCAGTCGTCGAGCCGCGGAATTGCGGCGCCTCCCGGAACGGTCGTCATCGCCGAGCCCGGCCAGAGGCGCGTTCTCTCGACCTTCGCCGATAAGGCCACGCGCGATTCGTGGTTCAAGAAGGACGACTACAACGAGTTCCTGCTAATCGCGAAGGGGAACGTCAGCACGATGTTCATGAATGGCCATCTCATCTCGGTCTTCATCGACAACGACCCGACCCACTTCCGCGCCAGCGGCAAACTCGGCCTCGAGGTCGAAGCGACGGGCGGTTACTCGACTCGCAATATCTGGCTGAAGAGGATGTGATGCGCCACTTCGTTGTGATGGTAGTGATGTGCGGCGTTGCAGCCGCGCAGGGCCGCGGCGGACGCGGCATCCCGAACGCCACACCGGAACAGACCGCCGCGATCGCGAGCATGAACGCGGAGTTGGCGCAGCCGATAGAAAAGTTGGCAGCCGCGCGCGCCGAGGTGATCGCTGCGGCCTTCGACGGCGGCGCCGCGATCCAAGCCAAGGTAGACGTGGTTCGTGCCGCCGAGCTCGACCTCGCGACCGCGCGCGCCGGGGCCTTCGCGAAGTTGCAGGCGTCTGCCGCCAAGCTGACGGCGCAGCAGGTCGCTGCACTCGCGCAGTCCGGAGCCGGCGGGCGCGGCGGTGGAGGTCGAGGCGGCTATCGCACCAGCATGCCGCACGTGACGGCCAGACAGGCGACCGCGCTCACTCGGATGGCCGAGACGCTGCAACAGCAGCTACAGGCGTTGAACGCCGCTCGATCGGAAGTGACATCGGCAGCGCTCTTCGAGCCTCGCAGCGACGCGTCCATTCGGACTAGGATCGACGAGCTCGCCGCGGCGGAACTGCGTCTCGCCACCGCCCGCGCCGACGCCTTTGCGCGTTTGCAGAGCACGCCCGACCGGCTCGACGCGGAACAGATCGCGTGGCTCGTCGCCGCCGGCGGACAGTACGGCGCGACCGGCTTCACCGAGCCCGAGCCCATGGATTTCAACGACCATCGCGGGTACGTCTCCCTTTTCGACGGCGTCAGCCTCAAAGGCTGGGACGGAAATCCGAAGTTCTGGCGCGCCGAGGGCGGCGCAATCGTCGGCGAATCGACGGGCGCGAATCCCAGCGGCAACACGTACATCGCGTACCGGGACGTCGCGGCCAAAGACTTCACGCTCAAGTTCGAGATCAAGGTCGAGGGCAGCGGCGGCAGCGGCCTGCAATACCGCAGCAAGACCGGCCTGCCGTGGTCGCGCCCCATTCCGGCGAACGTCACGGCCAACGTCGGCCCCGTGAATCTCAATTGGATGATGACCGGTCCGCAAGCGGATTTCTGGCCCAGCCAGATCTACACCGGCCAGTTCTATTCCGAGAACACGCCCATGGGCATCATGTCCTTCCGCGGGCAGGTCGTCGAGGGAGCGGGGCTCGGCGCCAGGCGTCTCATGGGGACCATCGGCGACCGGGCCGAGCTCGGAAAACTGGTGAAGGCGAACGATTGGAATCAGTACACCGTGATCGCGCGCGGCGGGACGTTCATCCACATCGTGAATTCCCAGTTGATGGCCGTGATGGTCGACGACGACCCCGAGTCGAGCAACAACCAATCGGGAATCTTCGGCATCGAGATCGAAGCCACGACGAAGGTCTCGGTCCGCAACATCTGGCTCAAGAAGCTGAACTGACTACAGCGCCAGCTCTCCCTTGTAGAGCATTTCCTTCAGCGGGAACTTGACGGAGAGGTGGAACACGGAGAACCTGCTCTCCAGCGTCACCACTTTGTCCGCAAGCGTGATCGGGTCCGCTCCGCGCGCGAAGAAGAGCAACACGTCGAGTGCCGCATTTCCAGTTCCCGAGAAGAGGTGCGCGCACGGAATCGCAGCCTTGCCCGCGCGCTCCAAACGGCTGCCTGCCTTGATCGCCGCCAGCATGCCTTCATTCGGATCGGACGGTGGAGCCTCTCCCGGCTTCACCTTCGGCGGCGGCATCAACGGCAGCCCGCGGAGTCGCAGGACGTAGAACTGTCCGCTCATTTCCGGGACTTCCGGACCGCCCGCCAACCGCACCGGCTTGGCCGTCTCCCATCGCGCGAGCACCCGGAACTCCAGCCGCTGCGTGCCCGGCTTCGGAGGAGGCGGCGGGATCGAGTCGCCGATCGGGACACTCTTCAGACCTTGCCCGCCACCGGCGCCTGGATCCGGCATATCGACCCCGACCCTGCCGTTCTTGTCGTACCCCATGGTGGGTTCGCGCTTCTTCTCCTCCATGCGCGCGAACGAGTCCCGCGCCCACGGCGAATCGAAGAGCACGATCTGCTTCTCCTGGTCGTTCCAGGCGGCCGGCTCTTTCGTTTCCCAGAACTCCTTCCGCGCGGCCCACAGAGACGGAGTTCCGGCCAACAGGGCAGCGCCCTGCAGCCATTGTCTACGCGTTCGAATCACTCTTCTTTTATCGTACTGCGCGCGTTCGACCGCGCGCGGAAATGCGGTAAAGTTAACGGCGAATGCCCGCCCGACTCAAGGATATTGCGCAGGATCTCAACGTCTCCGTAGTGACCGTCTCAAAAGTGCTGCGCAATCATCCCGACATCGGCGCCGAGACGCGCGAACGCGTGCTGCGGCGCATGAAAGAGCTGGACTATCGGCCCAATCTGGCCGCGCGCGCGCTGGTCACGGGCAAGACATACGCCGTCGGGTTGATCGTGCCGGACCTCGTCCACCCCTTCTTCGGACAGGTGGCGAAGGCGCTCGCGAGTGTCCTGCGGCGCAAGGGCTACAGCCTCGTGCTCTCCTCTTCCGAGGACAATCCCGAGTTCGAGCGGCAGGAAATCGAACAGTTGCTGGCGCGGCGCGTCGACGCGTTGGTGATCGCCTCCTCGCAGTGGACCGCCGAGAGTTTCCGCCGCATTGAAGAGCACAAGACGCCGTACATCCTCATCGACCGCCGCTTCGCCGGACTCTCGGCGCACTTCGTCGGCGTCGACGATGCCGCCGCGGGACGCATCGCCACCGAGCATCTGATCGCGGTCGGCTGCCGGCGGCTCGCGCATATCGGCGGCCCGGAAGTGAGCACGGCGCTGGGTCGGGCGGAGGGCTTCCGCCAGGTCCTCGCGGAGAAGGGACTCCCGGCGCGGCCCGAGTTCATCGTCATGCGCGAGCACGGCGACGACGCCGGCGATATCAGCGGCTACGAAGTCATGAAGCGGCTGCTCGCGCTCAAGCCCCGGCCCGACGGCGTCTTCTGCTACAACGATCCGACCGCGATGGGCGCGATGAAAGCGGTCCTCGAAGCGGGACTCGACGTCCCTAACGACGTTGCGGTCGTGGGCTGCGGCAACGTGACCTACGCCGACTTCCTCCGCGTGCCCCTGACCAGCGTCGACCAGCACAGCGAAGCCATCGGCGAGCGCGCGGCGAAGCTCGCCCTGAGCGTCCTCGAGCAAGGCGTGGCGCGCACAAGACAGATCATCCTGGAGCCCAAGCTGGTCGAGCGCGCGTCCACGCAGAGATCAAAACGTTCCCGCTCCAACAGAGCCGCGACTGTGAAGGAGCGGTTGGTCCGTTAGCCGCGTTCGTTCGCTGGGACGACCGCTCCATGACTGTCGCGGCTCTGTTCGGGCTTACTACCGTCCCACGATCCGATAAAACCCCGCGGCATGCGGCGCGGCCTTGAAGGTCTGCCCATCCCGCACCGCGCCGAGGTCCTTCTTCGCCCACAGATCCCGCACCGTGCAGTTCGCCGGCAGTCCAAGGTCCGTCCACCGAATCGCGATCTCCTCCTCGCCCGCATCGCCTACGTTGAACACCGCCAGATACTTTCCCGGACGCCCGCCGATCTCGCCGACCCACGCCACCTGATTGCCTTTCGTGAACAGTTCCTTGCTCGCCGTCGCCTTCTGGTCGACCGCGAGGATTTCGTCGTTGGTGAGCAGACTAAGAGTGAACTCGTCGTTATCCGGCAGATGTCCGCCGAACATCATCGGCGAGCGTGCAATCGACCACAACGTCATCAGCGTCTTCTGCTCGTCGTGCGTGAGCAGCGACATCCGAGGCTCCCCGCGCTCCGCCCGAATCCCGATGTGCCCCAGCGGCAGCATATCGCCGTCGGGCCAGTTGCCGGGCTTCACATACGCATTCCACTTCGCGAAATTCGCGAACTGCCGCTTCACATCGACCCAGCGGTCCCAGAGGTCGTTCGAGATCCGCCACATCTGCGCATGCGCCCCGATGAACTCCGCCTTCGCCGTGCTGTTCGTTCCCGGCGAGAGGCTGAGCACGATCGGCCGTCCCGTCTTCGCCAGCGCCGCGCGCAGCGCCTCGATCTCACTGCTGTGGTCGCCGGTCGGTCCCATGCCGAACATGTCGTCCGCCTTGACGAAATCGACACCCCATGACGCGTACAGCTTCGCGATCGACTGATAATAATCCGCGCCGCCCGGCCGGCTCACATCCACGCCGTACATGTCCGAGTTCCACGGGCAGATCGACTGCTTGTTCCCAACGTCGGCGGCCTTGACCTTGCTCTCGAACACCGGCAGATTCGCGTCCACCGCGCGCCGCGGAATCCCGCGCATGATGTGGATGCCGAACTTCAGCCCCTTCGCGTGGACGTAGTCGGCGAGAGGTTTGAACCCGCGGCCATCTGCCGACGACGGGAAGCGATTGGGAGCGGGAATCAGCCGCCCGTACGCGTCCATTGCCAACTCGGCGCCCGGTCGATAGCCGTGCGTCTTCGGATTCGGCTCGGACCACTGAATGTCGACGACGATGTACTGCCACCCATGCCGCGCGAGGTTCTTCGCCATGTAGTCGGCATTGGCCTTGACCTCGTCCTCGGTGACACTCGTGCCGAAAGAGTCCCAGCTATTCCAACCCATCGGCGGGGTCGGGGCCAGCGGCGTCTGTGAAAACAGCGGCGCGGCGCACAGCAGAATCACACAGAGCGGCTGCAAGCGCATGCAGTCTCATCCTATGGACGTGCCTTCCACATTGTCAACAATAGCGGTATTCACCTCTACTAGATCGTTAACGTAAGCATTGACAGCAATCCGGACCTGGGATAGAGTTGATCCCAATCCAGCTCTCGGGGGGAGAGCCGGCTCCTGTGAGGATTCCGAAAGACTTGATCTGATTCGCTGTGAGGGGGACTGTATGCTGAACGCAAAGACCCGCCAACCGTGGCAGTGTTTTCTTCTCGGCGCACTCACCTGCGCGCTGATTTCCGCCCAAATGACCGTCACCGGCAACATTGCTGGAACCGTGATCGATCCGTCGGGTCAGTCGATCGCGGGCGCCAAAATCACCTTGACCAACACCAGCACCTCCGAACCGCGCTCCACGGTGACCAACGAGCTCGGCGCCTTCAGCCTGCTCGCCATGCAGCCCGGGACGTACACGATGCGGGTCGAACATCCCGGCTTCAAAGTCCACGAACGCCGTGCGATTCAGGTGAGTGCCAATGAGCGCGTCGCCCTCGGCGATATCGTGATGCAGCTCGGCGACGTCACCGAGACCGTCAGCGTCGCGGCCGAATCCGCGCAGGTCCAGCTCGACAGCTCCGAGCACTCCGCCGCGCTCACCACCAAGCAGCTCACCGACCTGACGGCGCGCGGTCGCGACGTAGTCTCGATGCTGCGCACGATTCCAGGCGTGCAATACCAGGCCGATCAGGACTCCACCGGCGGCTCCTACGGCACCGGAACTCCGAACATCGCCGGCTCGTTCTCCGGCACGAACATTCTCGCCGTCGACGGCGTCGTCAGCAATGACCAGGGAACGCCGAACGTCTTCTCCAGCGTCACGACCCTCGACGCCATCGGCGAGGTCAAGGTCCTCTTGAACGCCTACCAGGCGGAATACGCCGGCAACGGCGGTCCCATCGTTCAGGTGGTCACGCGAGGCGGCACCCGGGAGTTCCACGGCAGCGCGTACGAGTACATTCGCAACGACGCTCTGAACGCCAACGACTTTTTTAACAACCGTAACGGCGTGCGACGTCCGCGCTATCGCTACAACACCTTCGGCGGCTCGATCGGCGGCCCCATTTACATTCCGGGACACTGGAACGTCGACCGCAACAAGCTGTTCGCGTTCTACAACGTCGAGCAGGCCGTGATCTCGACACCGGGGTCGTTGAACTCGTACACGATGCCGACCGCCCTCGAACGCCAAGGCGACTTCTCGCAGACGCTCGATCTCAACGGTAAGGTCATCCCGATCACCGACACCCAGACCGGCTCTCCGTTCCCCGGCAACGTCATTCCCAAAGCCCGGTTGAACCCGAACGGCCAGGCGCTGATGAGCGTCCTGCCGTTGCCGAATTTCTTCAACCGCGCCATCAGCGGCGGCAATTACAATTTCCAAATCCAGGAGATCCAGAAGGACCCCAAGCGCAGCCAGTTGCTCCGCCTCGATTACGCGCTCTCCGATAAGGACCGCATCTACGCGCGCGGCAAGACGTGGATCGCCCAGCAGGAAGGCTACGCCGTCGCCGGCGGAGCCAGCCCGGTCGGCTTCTTCGCGCAGTGCTACTGCTTCACCGAAGAAGGCCTCGCGTTCGGCGAGACCCACATCTTCAGCCCCAGCGTGATCATGGAAATGACCACCGGCATCCGGCACAATCGCGAGGCCTGGTATCCCTACGGCAACAACGAGCTCGACAAGGTGTTGCGCTCGAAGATCGGCTACAACCTCGGTCAGTGGTATCCGAACGCGAACGTCTCGGGTTACATCCCGCGCTTCTCCTTCGGCGGCGTTCCCAGCGCCCCCAACGTGAGCTACGACAACCGACTTCTCACCGGCGGCACCGACTTCACCTTCAACTTCAGCGACAGTATCGCCATCACGCGCGGCTCGCACAGCATCAAGGTCGGCGCCGACATCTACCGCATACGCGAGTACGAAGGCGAACAGAGTATCTTCTCCGGCACCTTCGACTTCGGCAAGAACACGCTGAACCCGCTCGAATCCAACTACGCGTTCTCCAACGCCGCCCTCGGCGTCTTCAATAGCTACACCGAATCGAACGTGCGGTACGGCGCGAATATGCGGCAGAGCCTGGTCGAATGGTTCGCGCAGGATGGCTGGAAAGTGTCGCGCCGGCTGACCGTCGACTACGGCGTCCGCTGGACTTGGGCGGGCGAGATGTACCCCGCCAAGAACGGCGAGCAGGCGGTCTTCATGCGCAGCCTGTATACGCCCGGACAAGCGCCGCCGCTATACGCGCCCGTGACGCAGAACGGCGTGAAGTACGCGCAGAATCCGAAGACTGGCGAACTGCTACCCAGCGCGTATATCGGACTGTTCGTGCCCGGCGCCGGAAATCCCGCGCCCGGTGGAGTAGTCTCCGGAACCAGCGGTGTGCCTACCGGGTTCGTCAATCAACCCGGCGTCCTGTGGGGCCCGCGTCTCGGCTTCGCCTTCGACGTCTTCGGCAATGGCAAGACCGCCCTACGCGCCGGCGCCGCCATCCTGTATAACCCGCGTCTCAGCAAGTGGAGCAACATGGTGAACAATCCTCCCGCCGTGTTGACGCCCATTACCTACTACGGCGACATGCGTACCTTCCTGCAGACCGGCGGCGTCCTCTCGCCGAGCAACACGCAGGGTTTCAATGTCAACAACAAGACGCCCGACAACTACAACGTCAGCTTCGGCGTCCAGCAGGACCTCCGACACTCGATGCTCCTCGACGTCTCCTACGCCGGTGTGTTTGGCCAGCACATCCCCCAGACGCTCCAGATCAACACCGTCCCGTACGGCACGCACTTCCTGCCCCAGTACACCGGCGGTGTGACGGACAACTTCTTCCGCCCGTTCCCCGGCTACAACAACGTCGCGTGGATCGACAACGCGTACAACTCGAACTATCACGCGCTGCTGGTCAGCCTCAACCGGCGGTTCTCGCACGGACTCCAGTTCGGCTTCAGCTACACGCTCTCCAAGTTCATGGACTACACCGGCATCCCGATCTATCGGCCTCTGCGCACCTGGAGCTACGGCTTCGACGGCTCCGATCAGACGCACAATGCAGTCCTGAACTTCAGCTACAACCTCCCGCAAGTGAGCCGCCTCGCGAACGGCAATCGCGCGCTCCGCTTCGCCTTCGACGATTGGACGCTGAGTGGAATCGCGCAGTGGGTCACCGGCACGCCGGCCTCGATCGGCTTCAGCACGGTCCAGGGCACCGACCTGACGGGAGGCGGCGACGGCCAGCGCGTGAACATCGTCGGCAACCCGTTCGATGGCGGCCACACATTCTCGCAGTGGTTCAACACCTCCGCGTTCGCAGTGCCGGGCAAGAACGACTTCGGCAACGCCTCGAAGAACAGCGTCCGCAACCCCGGCGTCAACAACACCGACCTCGCCCTCTCCAAGCGTTTCCCGGTCAAGAGCGAGAAGCGGTTCTTCCAGTTGCGCTGGGAAGCGTACAACGCCTTCAACCACACGCAATACTCGGGCATCAACACCGCGCCCAAGTTCGACCTGACCACCGGCGCTCAAACCAACGCGCTCTTCGGTCAGGTCACCTCGACCCGCACTCCGCGCGTGATGCAGGGGTCCTTGCGCTTTACGTTCTGAAAAAGCTGGGCCGCCGATCGGCGTTCATCCGCGTTCATCGGCGGCCCATACATGCTCCCGCGGGTTGCAGGACGTGACAGAACACCGGATATCCTCTAGTCTGGAAGTAAGGAGTTCGGTTTATGGAAGTCCATTTCACCCGGGAGCAGGAAGCGCAATTGGCGCAGATGGCCCGCCTCAATGGTAAGGCCGATGCCGGCGAACTGCTGAAGGACGCCGCCTTGCGGTTATTGGAGGAAGGCGCGCGCTTCCGGGCCGCCGTGCTCGAAGGCAAAGCCTATGCAGATCGGGGCGAATTCATCGAAGAAGAAGAGATGGACGCCCGATTTGAACAGATGCTGCGTTCCTGAATGGGTATCCGCCGGACGCTCCCTGCCGTCTCGGATTTGCAGAACATCAGCGACTATCTAAAAGAACATCACCCGCACTACCGGCAACCGACAATGCGCAAACTCTATGAGAGAATTCGCGCGCGCCGCCGAGGACCGATCCTGAGACTCTCTCCCCAAAGCGCGCGATCGTATCGGTATTAGCATAGAAGTTGCCCGTGACTTCCACCCAGTGTGTCCTCATCGCCGACGACCTGACCGGCGCCTGCGACGCCGCCGCCCCGTTCGCCGCGTCGGGTCTCTCCACCGTCGTTCCGCTCACCGCGGAAACACCCGCCGCCGACGTCGTCTCCTTCTCGACCGATAGCCGCGATGTGAAGCCCGCCGAAGCGCGCCGACGGCTCGCCGCCATCGCGCCGCAGGTTCGCTCGCTCGCGCCGCGCGTCGTCTTCAAAAAGATCGACTCCACCCTCCGCGGCAATACCGGCCACGAGATTGTCGCCGCCCTCGACGCCTTCGGCTGCGACGCAACGGTCGTGAACCCCGCCTTCCCCGCGACCGGCCGCATCGTCGTCGCCGGCCATCTGCTCGCGGGCGACGGCAGCTTCCGGCCCATTCAGATGTCCACGTTCCTCGAGGGTCACGGCGCAAAGGGATGCCGGCACACGCCGCCGGGAGCGATCGCATTCGTGATCGATGAGGGGATTCGCTTCCTCAGCATGGAAGCCGAGCGCGACGCCGACCTCGACGAGATCGCCGAGGAGTTGCTCGCGATCGAGCGTCCGATTCTGTGGGCCGGCTCCGCGGGACTCGCCGGCGCGCTCGCCCGCCGCATCGCAGGCCCCAGGCGTCCCCGTCCCGAAGCCGCCGCGACCGGCCCCGTCCTCTTCTGTATCGGCTCCGACCATAAGCTGACCGTGGCGCAGCAGCGCCGCCTGCTCGCCGTCCGCGACGTCGCGGTGCAGCCCGGCGCTCTGTCCGAAGGCCGCCACGTCCTGCTCCGCCTCCCGTGGGGGAAACTCGAGGCGGAGGAAGTGCGCGCGATGCTCACCCCTTGCCGTCCCGCTGCGATCGTGCTCTCCGGCGGCGACACCGCATCGCTCGTCTGCCGCGCGCTCTCCGTCGAGGCCATCGAGATCCACGGCGAGCTCTGGCCCGGCGTTCCCGTCGGAACGTTGCGTGGCGGCGCGTACGACGGCCTCTCCGTCGTCACCAAATCGGGAGGCTTCGGCAATCCCGACACTCTCGTCGATATCGCGGACTACTACCATGGCTGAGCTCCCCGTGATCGCCATCACGATCGGCGACCCCGCCGGCATCGGTCCCGAAGTCACCGTCAAGGCGCTCGCCGACCCCGAGGTCGCGCGGCTCGCCCGCTGGATCGTCGTCGGCGATGCGCGCGTTCTTCCCGACACTCCGGAGTTGCTCGACGTCGGCGCGCTCGCCGGTTATGACGGCTTCGCCATCGGAAAGCTCGACGCCCGCTGCGGCGCCGCCGCCGTCGAGTACGTCCGCGTCGCGACTCAGCTCTGTCTCGACGGCAAGGCCGAGGCGATGGTCACCGCTCCGTTGAACAAGGAAGCAGTCACCCTCAACGGCATGGCGTTCTCCGGCCACACCGAGTACATCGCCGAGCTCTGCGGCGCCACGGAGTCGCGCATGCTCCTCGCCAGCGAACGCCTCGCCACCATCCACGTCACGACGCACGTCCCGTTACGCCGCGCGTGTGAGCTCGACACCGCCCGCATCCTCCGCACCATCGAGCTCGGCGACGAAGCGATGAAGCTCCTCGGGTTCGCCGAGCCCCGCATCGCGGTCTGCGGGCTCAATCCCCATGCCGGGGAACATGGCCTCTTCGGTAACGAGGACGAAAACGCGATCGCGCCGGCCATTCGCGCCGCCCAATCCGCCGGGATTCGATGCACCGGTCCGCACGCCGGAGACACCGTCTTCCTCCAGGGCGCCCGCGGCGCCTACGACCTCATCGTCGCCATGTACCACGACCAGGGACACATTCCGATGAAGCTGATCGACTTCGAAGGGACGGTCAACATCTCGCTAGGAATCCCGGTGATCCGTACGTCGGTCGACCACGGCACCGCCTTCGACATCGCCGGCAAGAATCAGGCCGACCCCCGCAGCATGAAGCAAGCGATGCGCATGGCCGCAAGAATGGCCGCCACCCGCCGCGCTACTGCTTAACGCACAGAGGCAACACCATTGTGGGGCGGCCAATCGTGGCCGCAGCCGCCTTTCAGGCGGCCCGCCCGGCTCGCCCTTTCAACTGCGCCAAATACAAACTCCGCGGCGTCACGTGCCGCCCATACGACCGCCACGTCCCATCCGGCCGCGGCGCGAACGCCCCCGGGTCCTTCTTCCCCACCTGTCCGATCGCCCAGTTGTCCGCCGTCGGAGGCTTCTGGCACACCAGCGACCCCTCGCAGTTCCAGACCACGTAATTCGCGCCCGCCCAGCCGTGGCCGCTGCCCATCCACTGCCGGTCCTGGATCGCGAGATTCGCCTTCACGTTGTCGTACAGCCCGCCCACCGACCACCGGTGATGCGGCTCGCTGGTCGCGAACGACCGTCCGGCGCGGCAGTCCAGGAACACGTTCGGCCCCGGCACCCGCGCCTCGAAGACGAAGTCGTGCCGGCCGGTATCGCCCGCGGACCGCTCGACCAGCGTGAGCTGTCCGCCGACACAGAAACAGTACCGCCGGCTTCCGGTGATCTCTGAGACCATCTCGCGGCAGTCGCAATCCTGCACCGCCACCTGCCGCGTCCGCTGCAGATGCACGCACGCGAAGCTGAAATGGAGCGCCGAGACGCCGCGCACCCAGCAGTCGTTCGCCTGATCCATCGCGACCAGGGTCTTCGCGTGCTTTTCGTCCGAGAGGTACTTCTCTTTCTCTCGCCCATAGAGCGCGGTGACGCTCTTGTCGAATTCCGAAACGCCTCGCAAATTCTCGACGCCCGAGTTCCGCACGCGCCGGCTGTCGTCGAAGACGGCGACGTCGCCGCCGCCCCACTGCCGCTCGATCGCGCACATAATCGGCGCGTCGACCGTGATCCGATCGCCATCGACCGCCGTGATCACGCGCTCGAAATCCAGCGTGAACGGCGACCACTGCTTCGTCGACGCCTCGTCGCCGGGACGTCCTTTGATCCGGTCCATGCCGATTTCGTGGATCCACGCCGCGTTGCCGATCCGCCGCACGACCACCAACTGTCCCGCCCGGAATCCCTGCGCCGACGCAACCCGGAAGTTCCGCGCCCCGACCGGCACGACCTCGTCCGCGATCGCCACCCGAGGTCCGGCCGTCCCGGCCGCGCCCTGAATCTCGATCAGGTTGCGCTCCTTCGTGCCCGTCGCGACCAGCACCGTTGCATCCTCGCCGCGCAGCACGACGTTGCTCGCGGCAATCCGCAATGTCCCGCCGACCGCGTACTCTCCGCGACTCAACAGCACCGCCCCACCCGTCATCGACACCCGCTCGATCGCCGCCTGGATCCGCGTCGTCGCGTCGCCCGTCTCGGGCTTCAGCGTGGCCCGGACCGGAGTGTCGGGAATTGCAACACCGCCCCCGCCGTACCCGCAGTTCGAGAAGTCCGGCAGTCCGGCCTCGGGAGCGTCGGCGCCGAAAGCCAAGGCGGAAGCGGAAGCGCCGGCGAGGAAGCGGCGTCGGGAGAATACCGGCATAGATTACGATCCTATCCAAAATCAGCGACTTTAACAGTCACTCCGGGTTAATTTGATAGAAATGGGTCTGAATAGCATAAAATTGGCTTCGTTTGTTCAAATCCTACTGGCAGCGAGCCTGCTCCCGGCGGCCACCCCCTACGAAAGCGTCGACCCCGTGCGCCCCCAAGGCCGCATTGACGAGCTCGTCTTCGCCAACCTCGCCCGCCTCGGCATCGAGCCCGCCGCCCTCTCCTCCGACGCCGTTTTCCTCCGCCGCGCCTTCCTGGACACCATCGGGACCCTCCCGACCGCCCAGGAAGCCCAGAAATTCCTCGCCGACACCAACCCGGCCAAGCGCACCCAACTCATCGATAACCTCTTGCAACGGGAGGAGTTCGCCGACTGTTGGGGGAACAAGTGGTCGGACATCCTGCGTGTCAAAGCGGAGTTCCCGATCAACCTCTGGCCCAACGCCGCCCAAGCCTACCAACATTGGCTTCGTTCCGCCATTTCTGCAAACGAGCCCTACGACCGCTTCGCCCGCGAGCTGCTCACCGAGAGCGGCAGCAACTTCCGTACCCCGCCCGTCAACTTCTACCGCGCCATGCAGAACCGCGAGCCGCAGGGGATCGCCCAGACCGTCGCCCTCACCTTTATGGGTACGCGCGCCGAGAAGTGGCCCGCCGGCCAACTCGCCGGGATGGCCCCCTTCTTCTCGCGCATCGGGTTCAAGGAAACCAATGAGTGGAAAGAGGAGATCGTCCACTTCGACCCCTCCAAGCCCTTGATCGCGGAGGGGAAATTCCCTGATGGAACTTCCATCAGGCTCGGCCCTGCCGACGACCCGCGCGTGGCGTTCGCCAACTGGCTGACCTCCCCGAAAAACCCGTGGTTCGCCCGCGCCGTCGTCAACCGCGTCTGGTTCTGGCTGCTCGGCCGCGGCATCGTCAACGAGCCCGACGATCTACGCCCCGACAATCCGCCCGAGAACCCCGAGCTGCTCGCCTACCTCGAGCGCGAACTCATCGCCTCCCACTACGACCTCAAACACATCTACCGCCTGATCCTGAACTCCTCGACGTGGCAACTCGCGCCCGTCCCGCGCTCGGACAAGCCCGACGCCGCCGCGCATTTCGCGTACTACCCGCTACGCCGTCTCGACGCCGAGGTCCTGATCGACGCGCTCAATCAGATCACCGGGACGAACGAGAAATATTCCAGCGCGATCCCCGAGCCTTACACCTTCATGCCCGACGATCAGCGCGCCATCACGCTCCCCGACGGCAGCATCGGCAGCAGCTTCCTCGAGCTCTTCGGACGCCCGTCGCGCGACACCGGCCTCGAAAGCGAGCGCAACAATCGCCTCACCGACGCCCAGCGCCTACACCTCCTCAACTCCAGCCAGGTTCTCCGCAAGATCGAGCAGGGTCCCAAAATGCAGGCGCTCATGCGCCGCCAACGCGATCCCAAGGAGCTGCTCGCGATCCTCTACTTGAGCATCCTGTCCCGCTACCCGACCCCCGACGAGGGCAAAGTCATCGCCGCCCACGGGCAGACCGCGACCGCCAAAGGCCAAGCCGCTTTCGTCGACCTCGCCTGGTCCCTGATCAACAGCACCGAGTTCCTCTACAGGCACTAAATCATGCGCGAACCCCAACTCCACCACCTGTCGCTGACCCGCCGTGAAGGCCTGCGCTACGCTCTCTTCGGCGCCGCCGGTCTCATGCTCGGCGACCGTCTTGGCCGCGCCGCCGTTCCCGCCGTACAGGGCAAAGCCAAGAGCGTGATCCAGATTTGGATGTGGGGCGGCCCGGCGCACCTCGACACCTTCGACCCCAAGCCCGAGGCAGGCAACGACTACACCGGCCCTTTCACCACGCCCATCGAGACCAACGTGAGCGGCATCCGCATCAACGAGCTGCTGCCGCTCCTCGCCAAACAGGCCGACAAGTACTCACTGATCCGCAGCATGACCCATGGCGTGAACGCCCATGAAACCGCGTCGTACACCATGCAGACGGGGCGTCCAGCGGGTGGCCGCGACGTCTACCCGAGCGTCGGCGCCGTGGTCTCGCTGTTCAAGGGTTACGCTGCGGGCTACAAGGGACTGATCCCGCCCTACATCGTCCTTACCGAGCCGCAGGGGCGGTTCTCGGAGGCGGGCTTCCTCGGCGGGCGCTACAAACCGTTCTCGACCGGCGGCGACCCCGCGCAGCCGCGCTTCGCCGTCGAGGGCGTGATCGCGCCCGGCGTCACCGATCAGCGCCAGCGCGAGCGCCGCGACTACCTCCATCAGTTGGACACGCTCGGCGCCGCGCTCGCGAAGGACCCGCAGGTCGCCGCGTCGCGCGAAGCCGAGCAGCAAGCGTACGAGTTGATCCTCGGCGACGCCGGCAAGGTCTTCGACCTCTCGCAGGAGAAGGACGAGGTCCGCGAGCGCTACGGTAAGAACACCTTCGGCCAATCGTGCCTCGCCGCGCGGCGGCTGGTCGAGCGCGGCGTCCCGTACATCACGATCAACTATCGCGGCGGTTGGGACACGCACAAGCAGAACTTTCAGGTGATGCGCCGCCGCCTGCCCGAGATGGATAAGGGCATGGCGTCGCTGCTCTCCGACCTCTCGGAGCGCGGCCTGCTCGATTCGACCATCGTTTGGTGGAACGGCGAGTTCGGCCGCACCCCGAAGGTGATGTGGGAAGCGCCGTGGAACGGCGGCCGCGGCCACTGGGGTCCGGTCTTCAGCTCGCTGGTCGCGGGCGGCGGCTTCCAGGGCGGCCACGTCGTCGGCGCCAGCGACGCGCGCGGCGAGGAAGTGAAGGATCGCCCCGTCTACCCCGCCGACCTCATCGGCAGCATGTACGACCTGCTCGGCATCGACACCGCCTCGAAACTCCCGCACCCCAGCGGACAGGTCGCGCGCGTGGTCCCGTCCGCCGAAGACGGCGTGAAACTCGGCGGACGTCTCAAGGAGATCCTGTGAGACTCCTCGCTCTCGCCGTACTCGCCGCCGCTGCCTTCGCGCAACAGCAGCCGCAACCCGCGCCGCACACCGGCTACGTCTATCCGGCAGGCGGCCGGCAGGGCACCACGTTCGAAGTCCTCGTCGGCGGACAGGCGCTGAACGGCGTCAACAACGCCTACCTCAGCGGTCCCGGCGCCACGGTCCGCGTCATCGAGTACGAGCGTCCCATGACGAACGCGCAGGCCAACGACCTACGCGAGCAGATGCAGGAGCTCCAAAAGAAGCGTCAAGCCGATCCGGCGAAGTTCCCCGCCGCCGATATGGAGAAACTGCTCGAGATCCGCGAGAAGCTCCTGAAGTTCCAGCGCCGCCCCATGAATCCCGCAATCGCCGAGACGGTGCGCATCGAGATCGCGCTCGCCGCCGACGCGGCATCCGGACGCCGCGAACTCCGCCTCGCCACGCCGAACGGCATGACGAATCCGGTGGTCTTCATGGTCGGGACGCTGCCCGAGTGGTCGCGCAAGTCCGCCGAGGCGATCACCGCTCCCGGCGCCGCCAAGCCCGCCCAGGCGCGGAACATCACCCCGAGCACGTCACCAACGGCGCCCGCCGAGGTCACCTTGCCGGTCGTCGTCAACGGCCAGATCATGCCCGGCGCCGTCGACGGCTACCGCTTCTCCGCGACCAAGGGCCAGCGACTCGTCGTCGAGGCGTGCGCGCGCGAGCTCATTCCGTACATCTCGGACGCGGTCCCCGGCTGGTTCCAGGCGACGCTCGCCCTGCGCGACGCCGCCGGCCGCGAGGTCCAGTACGCGGACCACTACACCTTCCGTCCCGACCCCGTCCTCTATTACGAGATCCCGGCGGACGGCCCGTACACGCTCGAGATCAAGGACTCGATTTACCGCGGCCGCGAGGACTTCGTCTACCGGATCACGGTCGGCGAACTGCCGTTCGTCACCAGCATCTTCCCGCTCGGCGGCAAGGCAGGCGCGCGCGCCACGATCGATGTCGCCGGCTGGAACCTGCCCTCCTCCCGCGTCACCAAGACGTATAAGACGGCCGGGATCGAGTCGATCGACGGCGCGCCGTTCGCCGTCGACACGCTGCCCGAGATTTTGGAGAACGGCACGAAGCAGAAGCTGAAGCTCCCGACGATCGTCAACGGCCGCATCGACCGGCCCGGCGAGCAGGACGTCTACCGCATTGACGGCAAAGCGGGCGAGGAGGTGGTCGCCGAGATCGTCGCGCGCCGCCTCGGCTCGCCGCTCGACTCCATCGTCCGCCTGACCGACGCCAAGGGCAAACAGCTCGCCGTCAACGACGACACCGAGGATAAGGCCTCAGGCCTCCTGACCCACCACGCCGATTCGCACCTGCAGTTCAAGTTGCCCGCCAACGGGACCTACTACGTCACCGTCGCCGACAGTCAGCATCAGGGAGGACCGGCCTACGGCTACCGCCTCCGCGTGAGCCGTCCGCGCCCCGACTTCGAGCTCCGCGTCACGCCCTCGGGGATCAACGCGCGCAGCGGCAGCTCGACGCCCGTCACCGTCTACGCCATCCGCCGCGACGGCTTCGACGGAGAGATCGCGGTGCGGCTGAAGGAAGCTCCGTCCGGGTTCAAGCTCGACGGCGGGATCATCCCGGCCGGGCAGAGCAGCGTCCGCATGACCCTCACCGCCCCTCAAGCGCACATCGAGAGCCCGACCGAGCTCGTCTTCGAAGGCCATGCCGGCGACCTCCACCACCTCGCCGGCGCGGCAGACGACATGATGCAGGCCTTCTACTACCACCACCTCACGCCCGCGACCGCCGTGGTCGTCCGAGTCCTCGGCCCGCAGCGTCCGCCGGTCACGTGGAAGGCGGTCTCTGCACTGAAACTAGCCGCCGGTGGCGTTGTGACCGTCCAGATTCCGATGCCCCCGCGCCTGGGCGGCGACGTGAAGATCACGCTGAACGATCCGCCCGAAGGCATCTCGATTCAGAGCGTGACGCCCGGCCGCGATGGAGTGAGTGTCGTGCTCCGCGCCGACCCCGCGAAAGCGAAGCCCGGCATGAAAGGCAACCTGATCCTCGACGCCTTCGTCGAGCGAACGGTCACCAACCCCCAGAACAAGCAGGTGACAAGGCGGCAGCCGTTAGGCACGCTCCCTGCGGCCCCGTACGAGATCGTCGCGCCGTAGTAGGGTCAGGCTTCAGCCTGCGGAGGGCTTCAGCCCGACTGCTTGCCAAGAAGAGCCCGCCCTACGAGTAGAAGTTCCGATCCCAGGCGTGATTCTTGAGCTTGGCGTACGTGTCCGCCGGCAGAGGCCCCTGGTCCGACAGCGCGACGTTCGACTCGGCGTGGTGGACGCTGCGCATGCCCGGGATGACCGTCGTGACCGCCGGATGCGAGAGACAGAAGCGCAGCGCGATGTCGGCCAGATTCGCGCCGGGTGGCAGATCGCGGCGCAGCGCTTCGACGTGCTCCACCACCTGCTGCTTGCGGTCGCCCTTGAAGTAGAACTCCCGGAAGTCGCCTGGCGGGAAGGTCGTCGACGGCGTGATGTTGCCGGTCAGCGCGCCTTCGTCGAGCGGCACCCGCGCAAGCACGCCGATGTTCTCCGTCTGGCACAACGGGAACAGATTGCGCTCGGGCGCCTGGTCGAAGATGTTGTAGATCACCTGGACGGTGTCGATCAGGCCGGTGCGGATCAACTCGAGGGCGGAGTCGGGCTGATGGTCATTGATCGAGACTCCGACTGCGCCGACCTTGCCCGCCGCTTTCAGGTCGTCGAATGCGCGCTTCCAGTCGTCGTCGTTGATCCATTCCGGATTCCAGACGTGCAGTTGGAGCAGGTCGATGATGGGTAGGCCGAGATTCCGGTGGCTCTCCCGCGCGCACTCGATGATGTACTCGTACGGGAAGACCTCGGAGATCGGCACGCCCTTCTGCGCCGGCCAGATCCGGTTCTTCGGCGGGACCTTGGTTGCGACGTAGATCTTCTTCGGGGTGTCGCCGACCACCTTCCCGACGAGGCGCTCCGAGTGGCCGTCGCCATACGCAAGCGCCGTGTCGATGAAGTTCAGGCCGAGGTCGATGGCGCGTTGCAGCGCCCGGACCGACTCGTCGTCGGTGCCGCCGAGCCACTGCTTTCCGCCGATTCCCCAGGCGCCATATCCGACGGTGCTAATCTGCCAACCCGTTCTGCCGAGCGTTCTGTAGTGCAAAGCGCGTTCTCCTTCGCGTTTACTGCGAAACGTAAATGGTAACGCCGCTGGGGCTCGCAGAACTACCGGCCTTCAGTACAACTTCGTTGGCGCCTGCGGTAAGGCCGGCGGGCACCTGCAGGTTCACTTGGAGGACTCCGGCGACGATCCCGGGCGCGCCGCCCGCGAACTGCACGTTGGCGGTCTTCCCGCCGATCGTGGCGGTCACGGTCGCGACGGGAAGCGGCAGAGGCACAGCATTCGGCACGCCATCCTGGCCTCCGGGATTGGTCTGACCGGCGCCGGTGGCGTAGACCGTCACGTAGCTGCCGGCAGCCGCCGGATGGGCGGCGTCGTTGAGCGAGCCGTTCTGATTGATGGCAACGGCGGCGCCCTTGCCGCTGCCGTTCAGAGTGAACACCGCCGGCGCCACGTCGGCGACCGTCGCGGTGAGCGACGAAGAGACCTGCCCGTTATAGGTCACGACGACGTCGGCGCGCGGCCCGGTGAGGCCGAACGGCGTGATGACGCTGACCTGATTCGCCAAGGTGTAGAGGATCGGCGCGGCGACTCCGTTGAAGAAGACGCGCGTGCCGGCGAGGGTCGTGGGAACCTGTCCCGACGCGTTCAACTGGAACTGCGTGAGCTGCGCCGGAGCGAGGCCCGTGCCCCAGATCACGACGACCTCACCCGGCGCGATGACTCCCGCCTGGAGGCTGGCGGCGCTGGTGATCGCGGCAACAGAGAGTCCGCCGGTCTGCGGCTGCAGCAGCCGGATCGCGTTGTTGCCAGTGTCGGCGACGTAGAGATTGCCCGAGGCATCGACCGCGACGCCCGTCGGCCCGTTGACTTGGGCGGAGGATGCCAGACCCGCATCGCCGGAGTAGCCGTTGCCGTTCGTCCCGGCAATCGTGGTGATGAAGCCGGCGCTGGTCACTTTGCGGACGCGCGTGCCGTCGGTGAAGTAGATGTTGCCGGAGGCGTCTACCGCAAGGCTGGTGACGCCGCCGATCGCCGCGGCAGTCGCGAGACCCGCGTCACCTGAAGCGCCGGAGAGCCCATTGCCGGCGACGGTCGAGACCGCGCCGGTGGAGGTGACCTTGCGGATGCGGTTGCTGCCGTCAGCGACGTAGAGATTCCCCGCCGTGTCGACCGCGATCGCGCGCGGACCGTTCAGCGCGCCCGCGTTCACCGTGGTCAAGCCGCCGGCCGCGGCGATCTTGAGGACGGCGTTACGGTTGAGGTCGGCGACGTAGACGTTGCCCGCCGCGTCGACCGCGATACCGGTCGGTGTGTAGAGCTGGTCGCTCGAAGCCAGGGTTGTGACGCCGCCCGCGGCGCCGATCTTCAACACGCGGCTGTTCAAGGTGTCGGCGACGTAGACATTGCCTGCGGCGTCGGCCGCGATAGCCTGCGGAGCGTTGAGCTGGTTCGTGCCGGTTCCCGCCTGGCCGTTGCCCAGCAGCGTCGTGATCGTGCCGTTTTTCGCGACCTTGCGGACGGCATCGTTCGCCGTGTCGGCGATGTAGATGTTGCCTGCGCCGTCCACCCCGACGCCCTGCGGAGCGCTGAGCTGCGCGTTGATCGCCGGACCGTTGTCGCCGGAGTAGGCGAGGATGCCGTTGCCGGCGATCGAGGTGACGTTGCCGCCCGCAACCTTCCGGATGCGGAGGTTCAGCGAATCGGCGACGTAGAGATTTCCGGAGCCGTCGACTGCGAGGCCGGTCGGCGAGTTGAACTGCGCTTTATCGGCGCTGGCGTCCGCGAAGCCCGCGATGCCGTTGCCGGCCACGGTCGTGATGATGCCCTTGCTATCGACTTTGCGGATGTGCCCGTCGGAGTTCTGCAGGATGAAGAGATTGCCCGAACCATCGAACGCGATCGCGATCGGCGCCACGAGATTCGCCTTGGTGGCGTCGGCGTTGTCGCCGGTGTAGCCGGCGGCGGACGTGCCGGCGAAGGTGTTGATCGTCGTCCCGTCGGCGGAGATCTTGCGGACCACGTTGTTGTTGCTGTCGGCCACGTAAAGCGCGCCGGCGCTATCGAACGCGATGTCGGTCGGCTTGTTGAATTCGGAGTCGACCGCCGTGCCGTTGATCTTGTCGAAATAGCCGGGGAAGCTGTCGCCCGCGAAGTTGTGGATGATGCCGTCCTTCGTGACCTTGCGGATCGTGTTGTCGCCGGTGTCGGCGATGAAGACGTTGCCGGACTTGTCGACGGCGACGCCGCTGGGCAGGTGGAGCAGTCCCTGGGTGGCGAGCTGCTCGTCGTTGAAGCTGCCGGGTCCGCCGCCGAAGCTGGTCTGGCCGTTGCCGGCGAAGGTCTGGATGACGCCGTCCTTGCCGATTACGCGGACGCGGTTATTCTGGGCGTCGGCGATGTAGAGGTTGCCGGCGGCGTCGAAGGCGAGGCCTTCGGGGTCGTTGAGCTGGGCGCGGACGGCCGGTCCGCCGTCGCCGCCGTACCCGGCGCGGCCGTTACCGGCGACCAGAGTGAGGGTGCCGTTGGTAGCGATGCGCAGGACGGAGTTCGAGGCGCTGAAGTAGACGTTGCCGGCGCTATCGACGGCGACGCGCTTCGGCACGCCGATGGAGGCGCTGGCGGCGGTGGCCGGAGTCGCGGGGGGCGCGCCGCCGGCGACGGTGGTGATGGTGTACTGCTGCGCGAAGGCGAGCGACGCGGCCGCAAGCAGCAGGGGGAGTTTCGGCATGTGCATTTTCGTCAAGAACCTCATTGGGCCACCAGCCCGGCGATTGCCGAGAGGGCCTGAGCGCACTGCTCGCGGGACACGTCGTAGTGCGTGACCGCGCGCATCTGGCGCTCGTTAATAGCGTTCATCAGGACACCGCGCTCGCGGAGGCGAGCACTGAGATCGGCCGGCGCGGCGCCGGTTCCAGAGACGTCGAAGACGACGATGTTGGTCTGGACGCGCGCGGGGTCGATCTGAATTCCGGGAATGTTGGAGAGGCCTTCGGCCAGGAACTTCGCGTTGCAATGGTCGTCGGGGAGGCGCTTGGGCGTCTCTTCGAGCGCGACCAGGCACGCCGCGGCGAGCACGCCGACCTGACGCATGCCGCCGCCGAGGCGCTTCCGGTATAGCCGCGCCTTCGCGATGAGGGGCTTGGGTCCGGCGAGAATCGAGCCGGCGGGCGCGCCCAGCGCCTTCGACATACAGAACATCAGCGTGTCGGCGGGTGCGGCGATCTCGGCCACGGGAAGTCCGAGTGCGGCCGAGGCGTTGAAGATGCGCGCGCCGTCCATGTGAACACGCAAGCCACGCTCGTGGACGCCGTCGCAGATCTCGTGTACGGTCTGCATCGGGTAGACCGTGCCGCCGTGCATGTTGTGCGTGTTCTCGATCGTCACGCAGCCGGTCGGCGCGGAGTACGGACTGAGCGGGCGGATGTGGCGGCGCACCTCATCCCAGCTCAGGATGCCATCGGCGGTCTGGATCGCGCGGATCACGCAGCCGGAGAACCAGGCGACCATCGAGAGCTCGTAATCGAGCACGTGGGCGCGGGAATCGGCGATGACCTCCTGGCCATGTTCGGTGAGGAGCTTGATCGCGATGGTGTTGCCCATCGTGCCGGTGGGGACGAAGATCGCGGCCTCTTTCCCGGCGATCTCGGCGGCGCGAGCTTCGAGCTGATTGACGGTGGGGTCTTCGCCGTAGACATCGTCGCCGACCGGCGCGTCCAACATGGCACGGCGCATCTCGGGTGTCGGCTTGGTCACGGTGTCGCTGCGCAGATCGATCATGCGGTCAGGAACTCCTGGAAGACTTCGTTGGAGAGCAGGACGCCGCGGTCGGTCAGCCGCAGCGAGCCATCGTGCGCTTCGAGCAGGCCGTCGTCGAGGAAGCGGCGGATCGGCGTCGCGTAGGTCTGCCACTCGGACTCGGTCGGTCGGACGCCGTCGCGGGTGAGGCGGAGGCCGAGGAAGAGGCGTTCGTCGTCGGACGTCGGCTCGGGCGTCGCGGCGGTCGCGGCGAGGTAATCCTCGATCGACTCGGGATTCGACCAGCGATTGGTCCCGTCGAACGAATGCGCGTCGGCGCCGAAGCCGACGTACGGCTGGACGGTCCAGTATTTCAGATTGTGCAGCGACTCATGTCCGGGGCGGGCGAAGTTCGAGATCTCGTAGCGCGGGATGCCGAGGTCGGCGAGGCGCTCGACGGCGATCTCGTAGAATGCGGCGGTCTGGTCCTCGGACGGGGTGTCGAGCGCGCCGTACCGGACGCCGCCGAGGAGCATCTCCTGGCCAAGTCGGCTGTCCTCGTCGATTTCGAGCATGTAGACGGAGACGTGCTCGGGGGCGAGGCGCTCGATCCAGTCGAGGGATTCGCGCCACGTGGCCTCGGTCTGGGCGGAGAGACCGGCGATCAAGTCGATGTTGATGGCGCGCACTCCGGCATGCCGTAGCATTTCGATGTCCGCGGCGACGGTGGCGGCGGAGTGCTTGCGTCCGGTGCGCCGGATTTCGGCGTCGACGAAGGACTGGACGCCGAGGCTGACGCGGTCGATCCCGGCGGCGACCCAGGCGCGGGCCTTCTCGGGAGTGACGGTGCCGGGAGCGGTTTCGAGGGTTGCCTCGCGCCACGGGCGTCCCGGGATGCGGGCGAGGAGCGCCGAAAGCGCGGTGGGGTCGATATTGCTGGGGGTGCCACCGCCGAGGTAGACGGTGTCCGGAGTCCACTGCCAGGAGTGGGCAGAGATCTCCCGCGTCAGCGCGTCGAGATAACGCGCCTCCAGGTCCCGCGGGAAGACACCCGATGCAAAGTTGCAGTAGGTGCACTTCTGCGCGCAGAAGGGGTATGAGAGATAGACTCCTGGCACTTTAAATTCCATTGTACCGGGCGAAGGCGCGTGCGTGGCGGGAAACGGGTGTGAAGCTGAGGCACGCCCTTATAGCCGCCTGCCCGCTAGCCGACTCCACTGTGCGAGTTCCCGGCGGCGGTAGCGGGGGGCGCTTTTTGCCGACTCGATCGCTCGGCGGTAGAGTTCGCGGGCCTGGTCGGGGCGGTTCAGGCCTTCGAGCACCTGGCCGTAGTAGTAGAGGCCTTCGGAGTCGTACTCGCGGCGGCCGGTGTAGAGGGCCAGTTCGCGTTCGGCGTCGGGGAGGCGGGACTGAGCGAGGTAGGTGGCGCCGAGCTCGCGGTGGACTTCGCTGGTCGAGTGCTTGTCGTCCTGGCGGACGGCGGTTTCGAGATGGGCGGCGGCTTCGGCGAGACGGCCCTGGGCGCGGTAGATGCGGCCGAGTTGGTAGTGGGCGTCGGTCTCGGTGGGGTCGATCGCGACGGCAGCTTCGAAGCGGCGGGCGGCTTCGGTGAACTGTCGGCGCTGCTGGTGGATGAGGCCGAGCTGGTACTGCGCGTCGCCGTCGTGGGGGTTGATGGCGGCTGCTTCGAGCATGCGGCGGTAGTTCTGGCCGGATCGGAGTGTCCCGCCGAGGCGGCTGAATTCGGACCCGAGGTAATAGATGACGTAGAACAGGAAGAAGGGTGAGGCCAGGAAGCGGAACAGATACGAGATGACCGGCCAGAAGTAGAGCGCGGCGGCCAGCGGAATCGCGGATAGCGCGACCGTCGCGATGCTCGCGCCGTTGCCGCTCCCGAAGACCGTGCGGACCGCGAAGAACATCAGGACCGCAAAGTAGAGAAGGCGCGCGGGAAGGTAAATCGGGAGCTGCGCGGCCGTCCACGCCATCGCGGCGCAGGTGAGGAGGGCGGCATAGTCCCGCTGGAAGTTGGCGCGCGCGATTAGCAGGACGCCCGGGACGTAGACGACGGCGAGCAGCAGCAGCGGCGTGTAGAACGACCCGAACGGCAGCAGGAACCCGGCGGCGAGCGCGAGCAGGCTGGCGAAGAGGAGGCTGCCGCGGTCGAGAATGTCGCCCATGGCCGTCGCCGGGCGATACCATAGGGCGACCAACAGCTTGAGTTGTGCGATCAAAACAGGAGGATAGCAGGTGGTCACGGCGTATACGCTGCCGCCCGACAGGCTCGCGAAAGCGATCGAGTACGCGCGGGAACGGAACCGGCTGTACTTCATCGCGGCGGCGTACGGGTTCGCGGTGCTGGCGGCGGTTTTGTACACGCGCCTCGGGCCGCGATACCGCGATTGGGCGGAGCGCGCCACCGGGGTCCGCTTCCTGCAGGCGTATCTCTTCTCGCCCCTGTTGCTGGTGACGATCGACCTGGCCGAGCTACCGATCGCGATGCGTTATCACTGGCTGGCGGTGAAGTATGAGCAATCGATTCAGCTATGGTCGTCCTGGTTTGGCGACTGGATGTTGGGCGAGGCGCTCAGCCTGGCGATCACCGGCCTCTTGGTCTGGATGCTCTACACGATCATCCGCAAGAGCCCGCGGCGGTGGTGGTTTTATGGCTGGCTGGCGTCGATTCCGCTGACGGTGTTTGCGGTGTGGGTCGAGCCGGTGCTGGTCGAGCCGCTGTTCTACAAGTTCACGCCGCTGGCAAATACGCATCCGGCGTTGGTGGCGGATATCGAACGGGTAACGGCCCGCGGCGGGCTCGCGATCCCGCGCGACCGCATGTTCGAGATGAACGCGAGCGAGAAGGTGCGGTCGATCAACGCGTACGTCGCCGGAGTCGGGGCGTCGAAGCGCGTGGTGGTCTGGGATACGACAATGCGCGCCATGACGACGCCGCAGACGCTGTTCGTGTTCGGGCACGAGATGGGGCACTACGTCCTGCACCATATCTGGCTCGGGATCGCCGCCGGGTGCATCGGGACGCTCGTCCTGCTGTACGCCGCGCATGTCGTGCTGCGGCGCTTCGGGTTCCGCATCGACGATTACGCATCACTGCCGGCGCTGCTGCTGGTCTTCGCCGTCTGCAACTTCGTCGGCGACCCGGTGCAGAATGCCTTGGCTCGCATCCAGGAGCACAACGCCGACATCTACGGGCTTGAGGTGATCCACGGGATCGTGCCGAACCCGGCACAGACGGCGGCGCAGGCCTTCCAGATCATGGGCGAGATCGGGCTGGCGGACCCGTCGCCAAGCCCGTTCATCGAGTTCTGGTTGTACTCGCACCCATCGGTCAGCGAAAGAGTCCGCTTCGCCGCGGAGTACGACCCGTGGGGGCAGGGAAAGGCTCCCAAGTACGTCCGGTGAGGCGGTCTAGTAGACTGGGATTGTGACGGTGGAAGAAAAGCTGGAGCGTCTCGTTGGCGTAGTGGAGTCCCTCGCCGCGAGCGTTGTCGCTCACGACAACCAACTCGAAGTCTTGATCCAGCTCGCGGAAAAGCACGACGCTGCAATCGCGAACCTGGAGCGGCAGTGGCAGGCGTACATCAATACGCTGCCGCGTCAATAACGGTTCAGGGAGGCCCTGATGTCCCCGGGCTTTGGGAACTTCTTCGCCGCGTCGTCCAGCACCAGGACCCAATCGCTGCCGAACCCTTCCGATGGGCACGTAAACTCGTGCGGTCCGGCGGTGTCGAAACTTCCGGCATCGGTGGCCGCGCCGTCCCTCGGGTTGTACCACCACGCCTGCACCTTCGGCGCGACCTTCTCCAGGTTCACCGAGAATTTCCGCCCTTGCGGGCTGTAGACGAAGGCGTAGCCATCTCCTCGCGTGGCGACGATCCGGTCGGCGCCCTCGAGCGCGTTGACGACCAGCGACTGATCGGGCACTCGCGAGAGATAGGGCCGCGATTCGACCAGCGCCCGCACATACCGCATCTGATTCGCTCCGGGACGGTGGATTGCCTCGTTCCAGTAGAACAGCGGACCGTTAATCGGTTTGCGCCCGGGGGCATACATCTGCCAGACCGCGTGATTGCCGTAGGTGTGGCCTGCCGCTCCGGAGAAGACGTCCCAGTAGGCGCGCTGGCGGACGTGGGCGTCGAACGAGAAGCCGTTGTCTCGCGACCGGAAGGCGAGCGGGTGATCCTCGTAGAGCGGCTCGCCGTCGACCACCGGTTTGACGGGTGTGCGCGCATAATCGCGAGCGATGCGGTCGTAACTCTTCACCTGGTCGGCCAGACCGTGGCCGGTCTGGTGCATGTTGAAGTCGAGCCACGGGTCGTCGTGAAACCAGGTGGAGGAGGTTTCGCCTCCGCGCGGATGGAACGACATCAGGACGGCGTCGTAATCCTCTTTTCCTGCGACGCCGATCGCGATGCCCTTGGCGAGAGCGCGCCAGACCGCCTCGACACCCGCCGGGGTGCGGTCGCCGCCGAGAATCCAGACGATGCCCTTGCGGCCGTAGCGCTTGCCGAGGAACTCGCCGTAACGCTGGGCGTTGGAAACGGTGAGCAGCGGCTCGTCGCCGCGTCCGTTGTTGACCCAGCGGCCCCACGCGGGCAGCATCGCGATGTAGAGCCCGCGCGCGTTGGCCTGATCGACGATGAAGTCGACGTGCTCCCAGTAGCTGCCCGGTCCGACGGCCGGCCGCGTAGGGTCTTTGTCGATCAACGGCAGTTTGCCGTACGCGTTTGGCTCGGAGACGCCGTCGAGTTCGGCGAGGGCGACGGCCTGAATCGCGGTGAAGCCTTGGGCGGCGCGCGTATCGAGGTACTCGATGGCCTGCTTGCGATCGAGGCGGTGGAAGAGCTCCCAGCCGGTGTCGGCGAGATAGAAGAACGGTCTGCCGTCCGTCGTACAGAGGAAGCGGTGGTTGTCGCAGACCTTGAGGCGGGGAAGCGGCGCCGCCGCCAACGAGATCGTGGAGAGCACCAGCACCAGCGCGCGCATCGCTATTTGGCTCCGAGGAATTGTTCGTGGGTGCGGTGGAAGAAGCTGTCGGTCATGCCCGCGATGTAATCGCAGACGACGCGATGCGCCGGCTCGGATTCCATCTGTTCGCGATAGCCTTCGGGCAGACTCTCCGGCGACGCCAGGAAGTACTCGAAGAGCTCGCCGATCGCGGTGACGGAGCGGGCTCGGTCGTCGCCGAGAGCCGGGGACGTATAGACGTGCTCCCACAGGAAGCGCTTGAGCGCGCGGCTGGTCTCCGCCGTCTCGGGCGTGAAGCCGGCGATCCTTTCGGGAAATCCGCGGACATCGTCGACCGTCTCGGCCCCGGCCGCGCGCGCGCGGTCGACCGTACCTTGTATCAAGCCCGAGACGAGTTCGTCGACCAGATGCCGCAGGGCCTCATGAAACCGCTCGCGCGCGGTCGCGCCGGCCCATTGCGTCTCGACCGCTTCGAAGATCGCGGCGTACTGCGGGACCGCGGCCGCGATGTCTTCGGCCGTGAGCATTCCCGCCGAGAACGCGTCGTCGAGGTCGGCGGTGTTGTAGGCGATTTCGTCCGCGGGATCGATGAGCTGTGCCTCGAGGGGAGGACGTTGGCCGGGGAGGTATGGTTCGAACTCGGGGCGTTCGCCGGGACCGAAGTCGCGGGAGTGCTTCACGATGCCCTCCCGAACCTCGAACGAGAGGTTGAGACCGGGGAAGCGGGCATAGCGCTGCTCGAAATGCTCGACGATGCGCAACGAATGGACGTTGTGGTCGAAGCGGTCGCCAAAGCGCTGCATTTGGCGATTCAGTTCCTCCTCACCGGCGTGTGCGAACGGCGGGTGGCCGACGTCGTGGGAAAGGGCGAGCGCTTCGGTGAGGTCTTCGTCGAGTTTCAGGACGCCGGCGAGCGTCCGCGCGATCTGCGACACCTCGATCGTGTGGGTCAGGCGATTGCGGAAATGGTCGGAGAGGCCGGGCGCGAAGACCTGGGTCTTCGCTTCGAGACGGCGGAACGCGCGCGAGTGAACGACGCGGTCGCGGTCGCGCTGAAAGGCGTTGCGGTAGGGGTGTTCGGGTTCGGGATAGCGGCGGCCCCGGCTCCGCTCAACGGGGAACCGCAGGCCGGCCAGCATATCGGATTTACTGCGGCAGCTCGGAATACGCCATCAAGGCCGTCTGGCCGATCGCGCCGGGCAGGCTACGCAGCGGCTCGAGCAGCTTCTTGGCCTCCGTCGGATTCTTGGGAGCCAGGTAGCGGGCCAGCGTGATGGTCGACTGTTCTTTCGACACGAACGCCGTCGGATGAGCGATCAGGTCGCGGAGGGTGGCCTCGGCCTGCTGGTCGCGGCCATCGGAGAAATAGATTTGTGCCAGCGAGAGCTTGGCGAGCGACGCGTACTTATCGTCGGCCTTATCGGCGACTTGCTTGAAGCTCTTCTCGGCTTCGGTGAGCTTGCCCTGGTCGGCCTTGATGGCGCCGATGTAGTACTCGGCGATCTCGCCTTCCTGGGTGCCGCCGTAGGACGCCGTCAGGTCGGTGAACGCCTTGAGGGCGACATCGTCCTTCACTTCCTGGGTGGGGAAGTTGCGATTCTGTCCGGGCGTCGGCGGCCCGACGGGCGCTTCCTCGACCTGGATCGCGCGGAAGAGGGCTTCCTGCCTCTTGCTGTGCTGCCGTCCGGAGTACAGCAGATAGCCGCCGATGAGGACGATGGCCGCGAGGGCGATGCCGCCATACCGGACGAGATCCTGCCGGTGGTGATCGAGAAACGTGACCCCCTGCCCGATTTCGAGGGCGAAGTTGTCAGCCTTCAGCTCTTTACGCGTGATTCTGTCCACGAAAACCTCAGTGTATTTTGGAACTTCTATGGTAGCACGCCCGCTACTCATGGCGCAGGGCGACTAGGGGATCGACCCGCATGGCGCGGCGGGCCGGTAAGTAGCAGGCCCACAGGGCGATAGCGGCTAACAGGAGCGTCACGCCGGCGAAGGTGAGCGGATCGGTCGAGCTGACCAGCAGCAGGATCTTGCCGGTCAGGCGGGCGAGCGCCAAGGCGCCGAGCAGTCCGGCGGCAATCCCCGCGCATACGACCGCCAGTCCCTGCCGGAGGACGAGGCGGCGGATATCGGCGGGCTGGGCGCCGAGCGCGAGGCGAATGCCGATCTCGTGGGTCCGCTGCGCCGCGCCGTATGAGACAACGCCATAGACGCCGAGGATGGCAAGCAGGGTCCCGAGGAGTCCCATGGCAGAGGCCTGCATCGCGCCCAGCCGGAACACCAGGAAACCTGCCAGTCCGTTCATCGCCTGCTTCATCGGGCGCAAGTCGGAGACCGGCATATCGGCGTCGAGGTCCTCGATCTGGCGGCGCACGAGGGCGGCCAACCGTTCCGGCGGATCGGAGGTCCGCACGTGCAGCACGCGCATCGACGAGTATTGCTGGGTCAGCGGCAGATAGAAGTAGGGCAGGGCGCCCTCGGCAACGGCGAGGTATTTGCTGTCGCGCGCGACGCCCACCACCTCCCACATGGGACCGTCCGGTTTGATCGTGCGAAACCGTCGGCCGATGGCATCCTGGCCAGGCCAGAAGCGCGCCGCCATGGTTTCGTTCACCACTGCGACGTGGCGGGTCGATTCGGTGTCTTGATCGGTGAAGCCTCGGCCGTGCGAGAGCGGGAGTTGGAGGGTGTCGAAATACGCGGGCGAGACGTTGTTGGTCCCGACTGTCGGCGGCTGTTCATCGGAGCGGACCGGACGCCCCTCGACGTACACGTTGTCGCTGATGCTGATGTAGCCCAGTGGGCTGCTGAAGGCCATGCTCACCGACTGCACGCCGGGCAGTTGTTTGACGCGGCGCTCCAGCTCACGGAAAAAGGCGAGTGTGGGCGGGCGGTCGTAGCCTGCTTCCCGCGTGTCCAGCAGGACGTTCAGCACGTGGTCCGGGTTGAACCCGAGATTCATCCGTTGCGCGCGGTCGAGGCTGCGTACGAAGAGACCGGCCACGATCAACAGGACCAGCGAGCCCGCCACCTGCGCGGCGACCAGAAAACTACGCGTACGCTGGCGGGCGGGATTTCCCGCGCCGCCGGAGTCACCGCGCCCCTCGTGCAGGACGAGATTGGCATTGGCCGCGGAGGCGCGGATCGCGGGCCACAGTCCGATGAGGATGCCGGTGAATACGGCAGTGGCGAGGGCGTACGCGAACACGCGCCAGTCGAAAGCGAAATCGAGGAGGGTCGGAAAGTCTGCGCCGAGGTCGATGGCCGAGGCGAACGCGTCTTTGCCCCACTTGCCCATCAGGACGCCGGCGGCGGCGCCCGCGAAGGCGAGGAGAAGGCTCTCCGTGAGCAGTTGGCGGAGCAGCCGTCCGCGGCCGGCGCCAAGCGCGGCGCGGACGGCCAGTTCCCGCTGCCGGATGGTCGCGCGGACCAGCAGCAGGTTCGCGACGTTCATGCAGGCCAGCAAGAGGACCAGTCCGCCGAGCGCCAGAACGAAGCCTCGCACGAGAGGCAAAACTCCCGCGAGCAGCTTGAGGGGCATGGGCCGCGCGAGATTCTCCGGGATGACGCGGATCAGGACCCCCATCTCGCTGGCCGGATATTGGGACGCGAGCCGACGCGCGAAAACGTCCATGGAGCGCTGCGCCTGCTCGATGGACACGCCTTCGCGAAGACGCGCCAGAACGGTCATGCTCCGGCGGCTGCGGTCGGTGTAAACCTGGGTAGGGGAGTCCCAGAACGGCATCTTCGCGAACTGGTCGAGTTGCATGTAGGCGTCCATGTCGGCGCCGCCGTACGTGCCGTGAAATTCGCGGGGCGCCACGCCGACGACGAGCGCCGCCAGTCCGTCAACCCGCACCTGTTTGCCGACGACGTCCGCACGGCCGCCGAATCGCTTCTGCCAATAGTTGTAGCCGAGGACGATGAGGGACTCGGCGCCGGCGTGCTCGCCCTCTCCGGAGACGAACAGGCGTCCGGCAGCGGGGCGGAGTCCGAGGGCGGGAAAGTAGTTGCCGGAAACCACGCTGTAGAGGATCTGCGAAGTCTTACCGTCGGCACTCAGGCCGCTGAGTCCGACCTCGAAGGCGAAGACGTCGGAAAAGGTGGAAGTCTCGCGCCGGAGATCCTGGAGCGCGGGGATGGAGAGGCGATACCGGAAGCCGGTCTCGTCGCCCTTCGTGTCGGCCGCCAGGACGACGATCTGGTCCGGGGAGCGGACGGGCAGGGGGCGCAGGTACCCGTTGATCACGCTGAAGACAGCAGTGTTGGCGCCGATGCCGAGGGCGATCGTCAGGATGACGATGAGCGTGAAGCCCGGCGATTTCCGGAGTTGGCGGATGGCGTAAGAGAGGTCCTGCCCCATGGGGTGAGACTACCGGGAAAGCGGGGGTAGGCGCAAGAGAAGAATTTGGCCACGAATGAACACGAGTGAACACGAATAAGACAAATGCGTTTTTGATTCGTGTGCATTCGTGTTCATTCGTGGCCTAAAATGCTACGGCAGGGTTTTCCAGTGTTCCCGCTCTCGTTCGATGAAGTACGCCACGAGGTCTCGGTACAGCTTTTCGATGACGTCGGGGTCCAGATCTTCGGCTTCGGCCCATTCGCGGCGGGCTTGATACATCGATTTTTGGCGGTCGGGCGCGGCCACCGATTCCTCGGTCGGCTTGAACCGGGCGGCGGCGTGGACGTACCCGGCGCGCTCGCCGATCAGGGCGACAATGGTGCGATCGATGCGGTCGATTTCCTCTCGCACTTCCTCCAGCGTCCCGCAGTCCTCCGGTGGCTTCATTCCTGTATGATTACGCAATGCCGACACCTTTGCGCTGCTCTCTTTTCCTGCTCGCGTCCGTGCTCGCCGCCGGCGCCCAGACGCTCGTGGATAACGATCAGGTTCGCATTCTGAAGGCGGTCGACCAGCCGCATTCCCGGAACAAACCGCACGAGCACAAGGTCAACCGCGTGATGATCTACCTGCAGTCGGGGCGGCAGGAGATCGTTTCGAACGGCAAATCGACCGTTTCCGAGCTGAAGGCGAACGAGGTGAAATGGAGTCCTGCCACCACCGCTCCGCACACATCGGAGATTCTGAGCGATGCGCCCGTGACCATGATTGAAATCGAACTGAAGAAGCCCGGCGATCCGGCGAAGAAGCTGGCGACCCCGCTCGATCCGTTGAAGGTCGACCCGAAGCATACGCACCTGGAGTTCGAGAATCCGCAGGTGCGCGTGTTCCGGGTGAAGCTCGGGCCGAAGGAAAAACTCGCGATGCACGAGCATGTCGGGAACAAGATCGCCGTGTTTCTCGCGGACCAGGAGGAGGTCGTCACCACTGCCGACGGCAAGGCGCAGCGTCTCTCGAATCACGCGGGGGATGTGAGTTTCGGAGGGCCGGTTAAGCACCGGGAAGAGAACGTGCGCGACACGCCCACCGATGTCATCGTCGTCGAGTTGAAGTACTGACTGTAGGGGTCGCGCGCAGCCGTCTGGCATAATGAAATTTACATGTCCCTCGACGATCGCGCGATCGCCATCAGTGCCACTTTTACCGCGGAAGGAATTCAGCCGGGACTGGCATTCTGGGCCGGAGAACTCGGTCTGGAACACGAGATCCGATTTGCCGGGTTCAACCAGCTCTTTCAGGAGCTGTTGGACCCCGCCGGCCTGTTCGCGCGCAATCGCGGCGGCGTGAACGTCGCGCTGGTGCGCTTCGAGGACTGGCGTCCGGCCGGGATCGAGGGCGAAGCGCGGCGGTTGGTGGACGCAGTTCGCGCCGCCGCGGGGACGTTTTCGGCGCCACTGATCCTCGTGCTGTGCCCTCCGGCCAATGACGTTGCGGAGCGCGTGGTGCGCGAAGGCGCCGCGGATCTGGCTGCGGTGCACGTCATCGGGCCGGCGGAGATCGACGCGTGGTATCCGGTCGCCGAGGTGCACGATCCGCACGCCGACGAGCTCGGCCGTCTGCCGTACACACCCGAGTATTTCGTGGCATTGGCCACCGTAGTGGCGCGCAAGATCCACGCTATCGCAAGCCGTCCCTATAAGGTGGTGGCGCTCGACTGTGACGACACGTTGTGGGCGGGAATCTGCGGCGAAGACGGTCCCGAAAATGTTCAGCTCGACGAGCCGCGCCGGGCGCTGCAGGAGTTCATGGCGGCCAGGCGGAGCGAGGGTATGCTGCTGGCGCTGTGCAGCAAGAACAACGAAGAAGACGTGATCGAGACGTTCCGTGCGCATCCCGAGATGCCGTTGCGGCTGGAGGATTTCGCGGCGCGGCGGATCGACTGGGAGCGGAAGGGCGCGAACCTCGCGTCGCTTGCCGCCGAGCTGGAGCTCGGTCTCGATTCGTTCATTTTGGTCGACGACAACCCGAAGGAGTGCAACGAGGCGCAGGCCGGCGCGCCGGAGGTCCTCGCACTGCCGCTGCCTGCCGATCCCGCCGATATCCCCGAGTTTCTGAAGCATGTGTGGGCGTTCGACCGCGCGCGCGTCACCGATGAGGACCGCCGCCGCGCCGAGCTCTACCGGCAGCGCGCGGAACGGCAGCGGGCTGAACAGAGCGCGGGGAATCTCGAGGAGTTTCTCGCAGGGCTGCAACTGGAAGTCACGATCGCGCCGATGCAGCCCGCGCAGATCGCGCGCGTCGCACAGTTGACGCAGCGGACGAACCAGATGAACGTTACGCTGGTGCGCCGCACGGAGGCCGAGATCCAGGCGCTCGATGCGGAGGTCCTCGCCGTCGAAGTGAAGGATCGCTTCGGCACCTACGGGCTCACCGGCGTCGCGATCTTCCGCTGCGGCGCGGGCGCGCTCACGGTCGACACGTTCCTGCTGAGCTGCAGGGTGCTCGGCCGCGGAGTCGAACATCGGATGGTGGCGCGGCTGGGCGAGATTGCGCTGGAGCGCGGCTTGGAGCGCGTCGAAATCCCGTTCGTGGCCGGACAGCGGAATCGTCCCGCGGCGATGTTCCTCCAATCGATCGGGGCAGGGAGGGGTCTCAGCGCGCGAGATGCCGCGGCCGTGCGATACACGGTGGCCAGCGCGGCCGCTCCAACCGTGCCGGCTGCGGAGACAGTCGCCGCGCCGGAGATCAGCCGCGCGAATTACTGGAAGATCGCGACGGAGCTGCGGACGCCCGCCGCCGTTTTAGAGCGCATCCGCGCGGCGACCCGCAAGCCGGCGCGCGCCGCGTCCGATCCGCCGCGTACGCAACTCGAACGCGAGCTCGCAGAGTTGTGGGCGGGGCTGCTCAATATTCCCGCGGTCGGCGTACACGACAATTTCTTCGAGCTCGGCGGACACTCGCTACTGGCAGTGCAACTGCTCTCGCGCGTGCGCCAGCTCTACGGGGTCGAGCTCTCGCTTGAGGTGGTGTACACCGGCGAGTTCACGGTGGCGGAGCTGGCGAAGGCGGTCGAACTCAAAGAGATCGAACAGTCCGGCGCGGACTATCAGGACCTGCTACAGGAACTGGAGGGCCTCTCCGACGAAGAGGTGCGCGCGCTGCTGGCGGAAGAGCAGGACGCCGTTTAGTGCATTGTCCCAGCGCTTCCATAACCGCTGAATCGAGGCAGGACGTGGGGCCGGCCCTCAGCCTGCGGAGGCTTTAGGCCAATGGCGCATAGTTTTCTCAGATCCGGCCTTCTGGTCAGGGTGCATCTCGCGCTCGCGGTGCGGCCGAAGGAACTGGCTCGTATCAGGGCACGACTTCAGTCGTGCCCTGATACAAACGCAACCCAACGGCATTGCGCTTTAGCCCGACTCTCGCGGAGTCGGACTGAAGTCCTCCGCAGACGGAAGTCTGCCCCACCTCGTATATGAAGATCCTGTTGACGGCGACCGCGTCCTACGCGCCTCCGCGCGGCGGCGCCACGCGCAGTAACCTGATCTGGCTGGATCACATGGCGCGGGCAGGCCACGCCTGCCGGATCGTGTGCGGCGTCGCCGGGCCGGGCGCGGAGCTGCGGCATCACGAATCGATTCGCATCCTCGCCGTCGAGGACCCGGCGCGCCGCATCCAGACGTTGCGCCGCGAGATCGAAGAGTTCCGGCCGGACTGGGTGCTGGTGTCGTCGGAAGACTTGGCACACGGACTGCTGCGCGAGGCGCACCATTCGGCCCCGGGCCGCGTAGTCTACCTGGCGCACACGCCGCAGTTCTACCCGTTCGGGCCGGCGAGCTGGAATCCCGACCGCGCGGCGGCGGAACTGGTGGCGCAATCGGCGGGAGTGGTCGCGATCGGGCGGCACATGGCGGAGTATATCGAGAAGGAACTGGGACGCTCCGCTGCGGTGATTCATCCGCCGATCTACGGCGCGGGCCCGTTTCCGCGCCTGGCGCGGTTCGACCACGGCCTGATCGTCATGATCAACCCGTGTGCGGTGAAGGGCATTTCGATTTTCCTGGAGACGGCTGCGCGGCTTCCGGCACACGAGTTCGGCGTCGTTCTCGGATGGGGCACGACGGCGGAGGATCGTCACGACTTGCTGCGGCGGCCGAATGTCCACATCCTGCCGAACGCACGCAACATCGACGACATCTTCGCGCGCACTCGCGTGCTGCTGATGCCGTCGCTCTGGTACGAGGGCTTCGGGCTGATCGTGATGGAAGCGATGCTGCGCGGGATTCCGGTGATCGCGAGCGACGCCGGCGGGTTGAAAGAGGCGAAGCGCGGGACCGGCTACGTGATCCCGGTGAAGATGGTCGAGCATTACCAGCCGGCGTTCGACGAGCACGCCATGCCGAAACCCGTCATCCCGGTCAACGACGCCGCACCGTGGGCCGCGGCAATCGAGGAGCTGACCGGCGATCGCTCGGCGTACGAGACGGAGTCGGAGGCGTCGCGGCGAGCGGCCGGCGAGTTCGTCGCGTCGCTCGACGCCGCGGAGATGGAGCGGTACCTCGGCGGGCTTCACCCGGCGGCGAAGACCCAGCCCGTCGCGCCGACCATCGAGTCGCTCTCGCCGGAGAAGCGCGCGCTGTTGCTGCAGCGGTTGCATGGACGGCGGACGGCTCACTGATGCGCATCCTGCTGGCCCAGAACTCGCTGTACTTTCCGGCGCACGGCGGCGGCGATAAGTCGAATCGCCTGCTGATCGAGGCGCTGGCCGCGCGCGGGCACGAATGCCGCGTCGTGGCGCGGCTGAGCGTGTTCGGCGAGGAGCCGGAGCGGCAGTATGCGGCCGACCTCGCGGCGCGCGGTATTGCGACGCGGATCGAGGACGGCGTCGTGCGGTTCGAGCGGAACGGCGTCGACGTGCGGGTGGTGACGAACACGAGTCTGCGGCAGTATTTCACGGCGGTGTTCGAGGAGTTCCGCCCCGACGTGACACTCGCGTCCACGGACGATCCGGCGCAGATGCTGCTCGAAATCGCGCTGCGCGGACGGGTCGTGTACCTGGCGCGTGCGACGCTCGCAGTCCCGTTCGGTCCGGACTGCGCGTTCCCGAGCGAGGCGAAGACGGAGCGCCTGCGGCGTTGCGCGAAAGTGGTCGGGGTGAGCCAGTACGTAGCGGACTACTGCCGGAAGTACGGCGGGCTGGACGCAGTGCATGTGCCGATCTCGCTGATGGAGCCGGAGGAGTGGCCCGCCCTCGGCAGCTTCGACAACGAGTTCGTCACGATGGCGAATCCGTGCGCGGTGAAGGGCATCGATATCTTCCTGGCGCTCGCCGACGCATTTCCCGGGACGCGTTTCGCCGCGGTCCCGACGTGGGGCACGAACGAGCAGGACCGCGCCGCGCTCGCCGCGCGTCCGAATGTGACGCTGCTGCGGCCGGTCGACGACATGAACGATCTGTTCCGCCGGACGCGTGTGCTGCTGGTTCCGTCGCTATGGGCGGAAGCGCGGTCGCGGATCGTGCTGGAGGCGATGCTGCGCGGCGTGCCGGTGGTGGCGGCGGATTCGGGCGGGATCAACGAGGCGAAGATGGGCGTGCCGTACCTGCTGCCGGTGAACCCGATCGTGAAGTACAAGCCGGTGGTCGACGAGCAGATGGTGCCGGTCGCGGAGGTGCCGCCGCAGGATATCGGGCCGTGGCGCTCAGCGTTGGGGCGGCTGCTGACGGATCGCGCGCACTTCGACGAGATCGCGCGGCAGTCGCGAGAGGCAGCGCTCGGGTATGCGCGGAATTTGAACGCGGGTCCGCTGGAGGAGATCTGCCGCGCTGTGGTCGAGGGGCCGGCCGGCGTGACGATGGCGGCGCCGCGGCCGGCGGCCGTCGAACTCTCGGAGGACAAGAAACGGCTGCTCGCGATCCGATTGAGGAAGCGCGCGCCCGCGGCGGCCTGGTTTCCGGGGATCGAGTCGGTCGCGGCGCCGCGGCTGTTCTGGTTCCCTCATGCGGGCGGCGGGATGAACACCGGAGTCCCCGTGCCGCACGTCGCGGTGCGATTACCGGGGCGCGAATCGCGGCTGGCGGAAGCGCCGTTCGAACGGATGGCGCCGCTGGTGGAGGCGCTGGCGGCGGCGATCGAAGGATATCTCGGAGAGCCGTTCTCGTTCGGCGGGCATAGCATGGGCGCGGTCGTGGCCTTCGAGCTGATCCGCGAGTTGCGACGGCGCGGTCTGCCGATGCCGCGCGTGTTGATCGCGTCCGCCGCACGCGCTCCTCAGTTCCGGCGCGGGCATGTGCCGGCGCCTCCGAAATCCGACGAGCAACTGCTGCGGGAGTTGGAGATTCCGCACGAACTCGCCCGCGCGGTCCTGCCGTCGCTGCGAGCGGATACGACGCTCTACAGCCATTACGTGTATGCCGAGGGCGCGCCGCTCGACGTCCCGATTCGCGCGTACGGAGGCGTCGACGATCCGAACATTCGCCGTGAACATTTGGAGGGTTGGGGCGAGCAGACGACGTTATCGTTCGCGGTCCGCGTCTTCCCAGGGGGACACTTCTATCTGCGCGACGCGGGCGAGGAATTCCGCGCGGCTATCGAGGCGGATCTACTACACTGAGAGGTAGCCATGGCCACAAATGGAGAAGATCGGCTCGCTCGGCTGGAGCGTCTGGTCGAACAGGATGCGGAGAACATCCACGAACTCGCGCTCGTCGCGAAAGCGCACCAGGTTGAAATTGAGAAACTTCACGCCAGCACCGTTGAGTTGCGCGAAACCGTCACTCAAGTGGTTCGAGAGTGGCAAGCGTACGTTAGTCGTCTGCCGAAGCAATAAATATCTCGCGTGAATCCCGCCGAAGCGCACGTCTGGCGCATTCCTCTCGATGGCAGCGTCGCCGTGCCTCCGCCGACTCCCGGTGAACTGGCTCGCGCCGCGCGTTTCCGCTTCGATCGCCACAAGGACGAATACCTCCGGTCGCACGCCGCGCTGCGCGCCATCCTCGGCACGCTCACCGATGCGCGTCTCGACTTCGCTGTCGCCGAGGCCGGGAAGCCGTACCTTCCCAACGTGCCGTCGCTGAAGTTCAATCTCTCTCACTCGCGGGGCATGGCGCTGGTCGGTGTCGTGCTCGACATCGAAATCGGAGTCGACGTGGAGGGCTTCCGGCCGCTCTCGGACTACGCCGTGATGGCGGAGCGTTTCTTCCCGCCGTCGGAAGCAGTCGGCATCGTCGACGAGCGCGATTTCTTCCGTCGTTGGACCCGCGTCGAGGCCGTCCTAAAGGCCCGCGGGGTCGGGATCTACGCGGCGGGCACCGAGGCGGTCGGCGAGTGGACGATCGTCGAACTGGACGCCGGACCTGTTCACGCGGCTGCGGTCGCGCTGCCCCAGGCCGGTGTACAAATAGTAGTTCACGACTTTGGAGGAGATCGATGAAGATCGCGGTGCTGGACGGCTACTGCCTCAACCCCGGCGACCTGAACTGGGACCACATGCGGCAACTCGGCGAAGTCGCCGTCTACGATCGCACGCGTGTCGATGAGGTCCTCGAGCGTGCGGCCGGAGCGACGGCGATTTTCACGAACAAGACCCCGCTGCCCGGCTACATCCTCGAGCAATTGCCGGAGCTGCGATACATCGGCGTGCTCGCGACCGGGTACAACGTCGTCGACGTCGAGGCGGCGCGCGCCCGCGGCATCGTGACTACCAACATCCCGACATACGGCACGTCCTCCGTTGCGCAGTTCGTATTCGCGCTGCTGCTGGAGCTCTGCCATCACGTCGGCGTGCACGCGGACGCGGTCCGCGCCGGCGAATGGTCGCACAACGCCGACTGGAGTTTCTGGAAATCGCCTCTGGTCGAGCTCGCCGGGAAGACGATGGGGATCGTCGGCTTCGGACGAATCGGACGGCAGACCGGTCGCATCGCGGACGCGATGGACATGCGCGTCCTGGCCCACGACACCAACCAGACGAACGCGCCCGGGTACACTGATTTCGCGTGGGCCGGACTGGAAGAGCTGCTGCGCGACTCCGACGTGGTCAGCCTCCACTCGCCGCTGTTTCCGGAGACGCGGGGCATGATCAATGCGCGAACGCTCGCGCTGATGAAGCCCTCCGCGTTCCTCATCAATACGTCGCGCGGTCCGCTGGTCGTCGATCAGGATCTTGCGGACGCGCTGAATAACGGAGCGATCGCCGGGGCCGGTCTCGACGTGCTCTCGGTCGAGCCTCCCGCGGAGGACAATCCACTGCTGCACGCCCGCAACTGTCTGGTAACGCCGCACATCGCGTGGGCGACGCGCGAGGCGCGGTCGCGGCTCATGGATCTGGCCGTCCACAACCTGGTGGACTTCGTGGCAGGGAAACCCCGGAATGTGGTAACGTAAACTCCGAAATAGCGTTAAATGCCTCCCAGGAGCGGCGAATGGATCGAAGAAGTTTTCTCATGAGTTCGACTGCGGCGCTTGCCGCGTCTTCCAGCGCATTCAGCGCGGCCAGCGATCGGGTGCGGGTTGCCTGCATCGGGATCGGCGGACGCGCCAAGGACCACATCAAGAGCTACAGCAACCTGGAAAACGTGGAGATCGCGGCTATCTGCGACATCGACGACAGCCACATCGCCAACGGGTTGAAGCAGATCGAGGGTCTTAACAAACCCAAGCCGCAAACGTATAAAGACATACGCAAGCTGCTCGAGAATAAGGATATCGACGCGATCTCGATTTCCTCGCCCAATCACTGGCACACCCTGATGACTGTATGGGGCTGCCAGGCCGGCAAGGACGTCTACGTCGAGAAGCCGTGCTCGCACAACATGTTCGAGGCGAAGCAGATCATCGCCGCCGCCCGCAAGTACAACCGGATGGTGCAGCAGGGCAGCCAGATCCGCTCCGCGAAAGCGCCGCAGGAAGCCGTCGCCAAGATGCGAGAAGGCCTGATCGGCGACGTTTACCTCTCGCGCGGAATCTGCTTCAAGTGGCGCGACACGATCGGCCGCACTCCGACCGGGCCCGTCCCCGCCGGAGTCGACTACGACCTGTGGACCGGCCCCGCGCCCAAGCGCGAATTCTCGAAGAACCGCTTCCACTACAACTGGCACTGGTTCTGGGACACCGGCAACGGCGATCTCGGCAATCAGGGCATTCATGAAGTCGACGTCGCCCGCTGGGGCCTCGGCGTTCGCTATCCGACGAAGGTCAGCGCGATCGGCGGACACTTCATGTTCGACGACGACCAGGAAACGCCGAACACGCTCAACTGCGCCTTCGAGTTCAACGACAACGGCAAGCGCAAGATGATGGAGTTCGAGGTGCGCCACTGGATGTCGAACGGCGAGTCTTCGATCCGCGAGCGCGGCAACAACGCCATCGGCAACGAGTTCTACGGGTCGAAGGGCTATCTCGCGATCGACAGCTACTCGTCGTACAAGAGCTGGCTCGGCGAGCGGCCGGAGAAGGGCGCCGGCTACACCGAGAAGCCCGGTCCCGAGCTGAAAGCGGGCGGCGACCACTTCCTGAACTTCATCGAGGCGGTCCGCAGCCGCGACCGCAAGCACCTGAACGCGGAGATCGAAGAGGGCGCAATCTCGACGACGCTCGTGCACCTCGCCAACATCTCCTACCGGCTCGGCCGCACCCTGAACTTCGACGAAGCGACGTATTCGGTGAAGGGCGATCCGGAAGCGACGCAGATGTTCACGCGCAATTATCGCGCGCCGTTCGTCGTCCCCGAGAAGGTCTAGTCCATTCCACGGCGGGCGGTCCCCTGGGGCCGCCCGCTCCTCTTGCTTACTCCCGCGGCAACTCCACTTCGATCTCGGTTCCTTCCGCCAAATCCTCGACCGGCTCCACAGGCTTGAACACTCCGTCTTCGAACCGCGTCAGCACGACGCGAGGGACCGGCGCGGCGCCTTCGCGCGCGGCGATCTCTTCGGCGTGGGCGTAATTCTCGATGATGCCGCGCGCTTCGTCGAGCTGAGCCGCGGGCACCAGCAGCCGGTTGGCGGGATAGGTGGTCGTGCCCATCCAGATCACCTCGTCGGGATCGGTCTCGATCTCGGCTTGGAGACCGTGATGGCGCAGGACCGGGAGCAACGCCCGGATTTCATCCTCCAAGCGGAAGATGCCCGCCGAGAGCCACCGTTCGCCGGTCTCCTCTTCGAGCTCGGCCTCGGTGTGGAGGTCGGACTCGGCTGTGTTGAGGCCGCGGCGCTCCATCTCGGCCGCGTGGACTTTGGCCGCGGTCGCGGTGAGCTCTTGAGGGTCGATCGAGAGCAGTTCGCCGTCCGACATCTCGCGATAATGCCGTTTCAGATCTTCGGCGCTGATTTCCATGGCTCCAGTGTCGTAGGCCGGAGCGGTGGGACGCAAGGGGAAGTTAGAGGCAGGATGCGCGGATTCCAACGCGAGCCCGGAGGAAGTTTGTGCGCTTCTCCGGAGGTAGAGCTTGCCAGCGGCGGATCAGATCGAGGTCGGACAGCTCACTTTCTTTTTTGAGCAGTTCGAGTTTCGCTTTCCGCGTGAGTTTGGGTTTGGGCAAGAGCGTTTTCCAGTGCGTGCATGACTGCCAGGTCCTTCGGACGTCCGGCGGCTTTCTTACTCTTGATGATATCAGCGAGCGACGCCACCAGCAGTGCGTGTCCTCCGAAGTTGACCCGCGCGGCGCGCTTCCGCAGGCCTTCGTAACTTTGGATTCCGGCCATCGAAGTCATGAAGTCGATCTGGAGAGTGTCCGCGTCGCGCATGATTCGGAAGAGGTCCAACACGGGGTAAAACGGCCGCAGGATAACGGCCTCCAGGTCCTGGTTGACGGCTTTCAATTTCCTGACGTTGACCGGGGTCTTCCGGAAGAGGAAATCGATGTCCACAGTGGTGACGGGAGCGCCTTGCAGCGCGGCGGCTGCGTTGCCGACCATGATCGCTTCCAAACCGTGGCGATTGAACAATTCGGCAATGCGCGTAAGGATCGGAGACGCGTCCATGACACGACGCTAGCACACCCAATCACGCGAGGACGCGTTCGGCCATGGCGAATTTCAGCGCGTCGACGCCTTGGCCTGTCGCGCTCGAGATCTCGAAGAACGCCAGCCCGCGATCGGTGGCAGCCTTGCGCAGCGCCTCGACGCGCTCGGGGTCCTGCGCGGCGTCCATCTTGCTCGCCACTACGATCATCGGCTTGTGCGCGAGCTCTTCGCTGAAGCTCGAAAGTTCGTTCAGAACGATGTCGAAGTCTTCGACCGGGTCGCGGCCGGTCGTCTCGGAGACGTCCACGAGGTGTGCGAGGAGCCGCGTCCGTTCGATGTGCCGCAGGAACTGGATGCCGAGGCCCGCCCCCGCGTGCGCGCCTTCGATCAGTCCCGGAATGTCGGCGACGACGAACGACTTGTAGTTCGGCAATTGCACGACGCCCAGGTTCGGCGCGAGCGTGGTGAACGGATAGTCCGCGATCTTCGGGCGCGCCGCCGAGATGCGCGAGATCAGCGTGGACTTGCCCGCATTCGGGAACCCGACCAGTCCGACGTCCGCGATCAGCTTCAGTTCGAGACGCAGCCGCCGTTCTTCGCCCGGCCGCCCGGGCTCGTGTTCCGTGGGAGCCTGGTGGGTCGACGAAACGAAGCGCGCGTTGCCGCGTCCGCCGCGTCCGCCTTTGGCGACCAGGAAGCGCTGGCCGGGCTCCGTGAAGTCGAATAGCCGCTCGCCGGTCTCGGCGTCGTAGACGACGGTGCCGACCGGCACTTGCAACTCGATCGATTCGCCGTCGTGGCCGGTCCTGTTGCTGCCTTCGCCGTGGCGGCCGCGTTCGGCCTTGTGCTCGGGGTTGTAACTGAACTGGAGCAGCGTATTCTGCTGGTCGGTGCCGACGAGCACGACGTCGCCGCCGCGTCCGCCGTCGCCGCCGGAGGGTCCGCCGCGCGGGACGAACTTCTCGCGCCGGAACGCCAGACAGCCGTTGCCGCCGTCGCCCGCTTTGACCAGAATTTTCGCTTCGTCGAGAAACAACATAGAAAGGCCGCCCCGGTTATGGGGCGGCCGCGTGAGAACTGAACAGGAGGGTTAGACGGAGGGCTGGATGCTGACGAACTTGCCCATACGGCCGCGGTCTCTGAACTCGACCACGCCGGTGACCTTCGCGAACAAGGTGTCGTCCTTGCCCCAGCCGACATTCAAGCCCGGCTTGAGCTTGGTGCCGCGCTGGCGGACGATAATCGAACCGCCCGGAACCAGTTGTCCGCCGAACACCTTTACGCCGAGCCGCTGCGCGTTGGAATCGCGCCCGTTTTTGGAACTGCCTAAGCCTTTTTTATGCGCCATACGTTACCTAAACCTGAATGTCGCCGACCTTAATCGTAGTGAAGGACTGGCGGTGCCCGATGGTCTTCTTGTACTGCTTTTTCCGCTTGAACTTGAAGACGATGATCTTATCGCCGCGCCCTTCGCCGACGATGGTTGCCTTCACGGCGCCGGTCACCATCTCACCGGAATCGTTGAAGGTGGCCTTCACGGGCAGGTCGATTTCCGCACCCACATCCCCGGCCAGTTTTTCGACGCGGATAACATCCCCGGAAGCAACCCGGTACTGTTTCCCGCCGGTCTCGATAATCGCGTGCATTGCAATCCTCTTGTTTGGGAGCCAGAACACACGGAGTGTGTCGGAACCACTGGAGTAAACATTGAGTGTACTACAGGATCGGGGCGGCGATCAAATCCACGGGTTCGCACGAATTGTTCGGCGCCCGCACTTTTCTCTATTGAACGACCGCGCCCACTCTGATAATATCCCTCAAAATCCGGGTCCCGCCGCCTCGGGAGGGGGCACTCCGATGTATGTCCGCCGCGCCATCGCCGTCGTAGTTTGCGCCTTTACCACCGGGCTCTTCGCCCAGTCCAACCTCAACCAGGGCATCTTCGGCCAGGTCGCCGACGCTTCCGGCGCCGTCATCGCGAGCGCCAAGGTCACAGCCGTCGACGCGAACACCGGCCTGACGCGCTCCGTTCTCACGAACGAGTCCGGCAACTACTCGATGCCGGGACTGCCGGTCGGCTCCTACAAGATTACGTGCGCCGCGCCCGGCTTCAAAGTCCAGGTGGTCTCCGACAACGCGTTGAATACCAACGTGTCGATCGAGGTCAACTGCAAGATGCAGGTGGGCAGCCAGACGGAGGCGATCACCGTCGCCGCCGACGCAGTCGTGGTCGAGTCCACGAGCGGCGAGCTCGGTTTCACGGTCAACGGCGAGCAGGCCGGCGAGCTACAGCTCAACGGCCGCAACTTCCCGGAACTCCTCCAACTCCTCCCCGGAGTCTCCACCACCTACACCGACGGCTTCAGCCTCTTCGGCGGCTACGGCGTCAATAACAGCGGGCAATCGATCAACGGCGGCCGCACCGACACGACCACTTGGAATCTCAACGGGGCCGACAACAAGGACAACGGGGGCGGCGGCAACAACTTCGTCAACATCAACCCCAATGCGCTCGGCGAATTCCGCGTCCTCACGTCGAACTACAGCGCCGAATCCGGCACCAGCTCGGGCGCCGTGGTGAACATGTCGATCCGCGGCGGCGGCAAGCGCTTCCACGGGATGATGTACGAGTATTGGCGCAACGACCATCTCGCCGCCTATACCTTCAACGCCGCCGTCGTCGGCAAGCCCAAGCTCCGCTGGAACAATCCGGGCTTCAACATCGGCGGACCGATTCTGATCCCCGGCACGCGCTTCAATAACGATCGGGAAAAGCTGTTTTTCTTCTTCTCCGAGGACCTGAAGTACCTTCGCACGGCGACGACCAGCACCTGGACCGTCCCGACCGCCGCCCAGAAGAGCGGTAACTTCGGCACGGCCACAGTGCGCGATCCCGACACGAACACGCCCTTCCCCGGCAACGTCATCCCGACCAGCCGGATCAACCCCGACATGCAGAAGCTGGTCAACATCTACCCCGCTTCCAACAGCGGCACGGCGAGCTTCATCTTCAACAAGACCGTCCCGACGAACGTCCATCAGGAGATCTTCAAGCTCGATTTCAATATCGATTCGAAGGACCAGATCAGCTTCCATTACGCCCACGACAAGTACCGCCAGCTCAACAACGTCACCAACCTGATCGAGTATTACCGCAACATCCCGGGTTTGAATAGCTCGATCCAGTGGACGCGGTCGATCTCGCCGTCGTTGATCAACGTCGCCCAGTTCACCTACACGGGCAACGTGATCATCGAGCAGGACGACGTCGTGCCGAACACGACGTTCATCCCCGACTACACGCGAAAAGGTTTCGGCATCTCCATTCCGAGCATCTACAACGCCTCCAACGCGATCCCGCAGGTGGCGATCAGCGGCTTCACGACGCTCTCCGTCTCGCCGCTCAGCTTCAATAATTTCAACCGCATTTTCGACTGGAAGGACAGCCTCACCAAGATCGTCGGTAACCACACCGCGAAGGCCGGCTTCCTGTTGATGCGCAGCCGCAAGAACCAGGACAATCCGCCGCAGATTAACGGTGTGTTCACCTTCAACACGACGCGCGCGCCCTCCAGCGGGCAGGCGCTCGGCGACGCTCTCCTCGGCGACTTCCAGCAGTATCAGGAGTACAGCGGCGTGCGGCAGGGCTGGTATCGCTTCTGGCAGTTCGAGCCTTGGATTCAGGACGATTGGAAGGCCACCCGCCGGCTGACAGTCAACGTTGGGCTGCGCTGGTCGTACATGCAGCCGCAGTACAGCGCGCTGAACAACACCGTGCAGTTCCTGCCGCAGTACTTCGACCCCACGAAGGCCGCCGTGCTGAACCCGTCGAACGGGCAGCCGGTCAGCGTTCCCGACCCGTACAACGGCCTCGTGCTCACCGGCCCGGGCTTCCCGGACAGTGCCAAGGGCCGCGTGCAGCAGGCGGGCGACCCTGCGCTCCAACGACTGTTCCACGACCTGCCGCTCGGCGGCGCCTACTCGCGTAAGGACAACTGGGCGCCGCGCGTCGGTTTCGCCTACGACCTCACCGGCAAGCAGACCACTGTCATTCGCGGCGGCTTCGGCATGGCCTATGAGCGCATCCAGGGCAACTTCATTTTCAGCGGCATCAACAACGCTCCGTTCAACCCTGTCACGACCGTCCTGAATGGTGTGGTCACCGCGCCGAACGCCGGCGCCAACGGACCCAATTCCGTTCAGACGATCAGCAATTCGCACTTCCTCGACATGAAGAACCCGCGCACTCTGAGCTACAGCTTCGGCATCCAGCGGAAGCTCCCCTCGAGCGCGATCCTGACCCTCACCTATGTCGGTTCCACGGCGGCGAATCTCGCGTTCATCGAGGACATCAACCAGCCGCAGCTCGGGGTCGCGAACCGCACCTTCGTGCCCGGCACCACGACGGTCGCGAACAACAACTATGCGCGCCCGTATCAGGGCTACGGCACCATTCAGGAATACGTGACCGGCGCGAATTACGTCTACAACTCGCTGCAGACGCAATACCGCAAACAGTTCCGGCACGCCGGGAATGTCAGCGCGGCGTTCACGTGGTCGAACGCGCGCACCGACGCCAATTCGTACAACTATCAGCCGGAGAACAGCTACGATCTGCGAGCGGATTGGGGCCCATCCAACTACAATCGCAAGAAGATTTTCACCTCGAGCTGGGTCTACCCGATCCCGTTCCTGCGCGACGGCCACCGCTGGTATCACCAGGCGTTCGGCGGCTGGCAGGTGAACGGCACGGGACTGATTCAGAGCGGACTGCCGGTGAATATCACCGTCTCCAATACGACCGGTCCGGGGACTGCAGGCTCGGTCGGCAGCGGCGTGCGCCCCAACCTGGTCGGCGACGCCCTGCACGGCCCGATCGTCGATAATTTCCAGATCCTGAACCCGCAGGCATTCGCGAATCCGGCGACGAATACGTTCGGCAATCTCGGTCCCTATGCGGTCTATCTCCCGATGTGGGTCAACGTCAACGGCTCCGTCAGCAAGTCGTTCCGCATGCGCGAAAAGTACACCTGGGACATCAAGCTCGACATGTACAACGTCCCGAACCACCTCTCGACGTCGGGTGTCTCGGCCGGGTCGTTCAACGGCACGAAGGTCGTCAATGGGCAGACGGTGAGCAACACCGCGAACTGGGGGGCAAAGAACGGCACCACGCCGCCGCGGACGATGGAAGCGAATCTCCGCTTCCGCTTCTGACGATTACGGGACGACGTTCAGCGTCAGGAACGCGAACTGCGTTCCTCCGCCGACGGAGCACGAGAACTGCTGGTAGCCGGTCTTCGTCCCGATCTGCAGGTCGACCTGATAAATCCGCGCGACCGTGCCGGGCTGTAGTCCGGCATATAGGACCGACGCGTTCGAGCACGTCATCGGAGACGCCAATCGTGCCAGGGGCTCGCTCGACGGGGCCGCCGACCCCGTCGGGACCTCCGGCGTCACCGCTCCGAGCCCCACCGCGAACACGTGGATGATCTCGCCGGTGTGGACCGTCAGGTCGGACACCTGAGACGACCAGTCCTGCCGGTAGAGCGCGCCGGCCCGGACGCCGCCTGTCGCTTGCAGTGTCCCTTGCGGCGCCTCGAAGGGCGTTTGCGCCGCGGACGAGTTCACCACTAGCGCGCGCTGTGCCGTGCTGGCCATATCCCAAGGGACCAGCACGTCGATCGCGGTCGGCGTCACGCGGGAGATCGGGAGCGTCCGGCCGTCGAGCGTCACCGTGACGCCGCCGAGCGTCAGCGGCAGCGGCGCCGAGGCCGAATATGATTGGCCGGAGAAGCCTCGGCCCGTAATCGTCGTGAACATCCCCGCGTCCACACTGAAGCCGGTAAACGTGATGTCCGGCGTGCGTCCGACGAGTTGCGTCGTGACGCCCGTGTCGACCGCGATTTTGAGCAGCCGCCCCGTCGTCGTCACGGCGTAGGCGATCTTGCCGTTGCCGCTCAGGACCGTCGAAGCGAGGCCCTCGGGAACACTTCCGATCTGCCGCGCGCCGCTACCCCCGGAATCCCACGCGAACAGCTGGCCCTCGACAAAGACCACGCGACTGCCGTCGTCGCTCAGACTCGCAGCGCCGATCGGCAGCGCGGTCCCGGTCACGACCTCGTCCTTTCCGGTCGGGAGGTCGAACAGGTGGATCGCGTCCGTCATGTACAGCACGCGGGTTCCGGTGGCGCTGATTGCCAGCGGATAGCCGTTCGGAAACGGCTGTGCCGCGCCTCCGATCCGGAGCAGATACGTTTGGCCGGCGTAGACGTAAATCGCCGTGCCGTCATCGCTGATTGCGCGGCCGGCGGGAAACTGGAGACCTCCCAACGATTGCAGAGAGAACTCCAACCTTGAGCCGCTCGCGAGGTCGAGGATCGACCCGGTCGTCTGACTGAAGGCGGAAGGCGTCGTGTCGATGATCGCCCACCGTCCATTGGCGCTCAGGCGCATGCGGCCATTGATCTCCCGGGTTCCCGCTGCGCTTCGCAATAACGTCGCCGCGCCGGCGCCGTGGCACTCTCCCGTGCCCCACCGAAATCCGCTCGCTGCCAACGTCTTGGCATCGCCGGACAGTTCCACCGCCGAGAATGAATACAACTCCCCCAGCAAACAGTTTCCATTGCTCGGTGTCAGCTTGCGCAACTCGCGGCTGACGACCACCTTGACGCCGCTCTCGTCCGCTTGGAAGACCTTGCCCCACAGCGGCTCGATCGTGCCGCGTAAGCGCAGAGTGGATGTGAAATAGACAGACGCCCCGTCTGAGGGTGTCGCCAAGCTGGCGAACTGCCCCCAAGCGGTCGCGGAAACCGCCGCCAGGAACACGAGAAATCGGGTCAAAGGATCACCATCTCCTAAGACCCAAAGCAATCCGAAGTCCCTACAGCTTCACGCCCAAATCGTCCCACCGCACGATCTTTTCTTTGAACATCGCTTCGTTCCCGAGAATCGCGGTCAACGCGGCGGTCGCGCCGATGGTGATGTCCGCGGGATTCGGCCCGCCGTTCTGCACCGCCGCGAAGAACCGGACGAGGTGTTCATATTGATTATCCGGGGCCTTCTCCACCAGCACGACCGGCGCGCCGCCCTGCTGCATCGGGTACATCGTCGGCGTGGGGACCATCAGATCCACCGCGCCCTTGCTCCCGTAGACGTAGATGTACTGATTCCCACCGGGCAGCCCGCGCGGGTGGAAGACGTTCTGCGTGAACGACATACGAACGCCGCTGCCGTAATCGTAAATGAGGCTGCCGGAGTCGTAGATGGTGCGGCCTGGCGGGTCGTTCTTATACAGGACCGTGGCCCCGAGACCCTCCGCGCGCTCCGGTCGCCGGCCCACGACCCAGTTGCATAAATCGAGGTTGTGCACCGATTGTTCGACCAGATACCCGCCGCCCTTGGCGACGTCGAAATACCAGTCGCCCGACGTGCCGTCGTGAGGCAGGTCGTTGGTGGCGTGGCGCTGCGCCTTGATCATGAGCACGTCGCCGATGACGCCGTCGTGGATCTTCTTCACCGCCTCGGCGTAGACGCGCATCGACCGCAACTGCTGGCCCGCGGTGAACACCTTCTTCGACGCATGCGCGGCCTCGACCACCGCCTTCACCTGTGCCGGAGTGATCCCGACCGGCTTCTCGCAATACACGTTCTTGCCGCTCTTCAGCGCCGCCACCGCCATCTCGGAATGCAGGTACGGCGGCGTCGCGATGTAGACCGCGTCGATGTCCTTGCGGTCCACGATCTGCCGCCAGTCGGTGTAGGTCTTCGGATTATCGCGGCGCGCCGTCGTGGCGGCTTTGTCGAGCCGGTCCGGTTTGATGTCGCAGAGCGCGACCACTTCGGCGTTCGGCTGCTCCAGTACGCCGCCGAGGAGAAACGAACCGCGCCCGCCGACGCCGATCATGGCCGTCCGGACCTTGGCCGAATCCTGAGCCCGAGCGGACTGCGCGGCGGCCGCCGCCGTGGCAAGGAAGAAGCTTCTGCGATCGACCTTCATGTCGAGATTGGAGCACACTTCACCGCCGCGCGGAACCCGTCGTATACTCTCCAAAATGTGGAAGCGAATCGTTCTCAGTCTTCTCGCGGTCCTGATCCTCGTGGCGGCAGCCGGCTTCATCTACCTGTCGTTGAAAAAGCCGGCATCCGCGCCGCCGTCCGATCTTCACGTTCAGGCGACGCCCCAACGCCTCGCGCGCGGCAAGTACATCTTCGAATCGCTCGGCGATTGCGACGGCTGCCACTCGCAGCGCGACTTCTCCCGTTTCAACGGACCCGTCGTCGCCGGCCGCTCCGGCTCCGGCGCGGAGCTGTCGAGCTTCCTCATCGGCATGCCGGGAACGGTCGTCGCGCCGAACCTCACGCCGGATCCCGAGACCGGGCTCGGCGCGTGGACCGACGGCGAGAAACTGCGCGCGATTCGCGAAGGCATCGGTCGCGACGGCCGCGCGCTGTTCCCGATGATGCCCTACGCCGGCTTCCGGAACATGAGCGATGAAGACGCCGAGTGCCTGATCGCGTACCTCGACTCCCTCCCGCCGATCCGCAATCCGCTGCCGCGGACCAAGCTGAGCTTTCCCGTGGGTCTGATGATCAAGGGAGTGCCGCAGCCGGCCGGCAGTGTGCCGCCGCTCGACCGCTTCGACCGCGTCCGCTACGGCGAGAAATTGGTCGCGATCGCGTCATGCGGCGACTGCCATACTTCGATGGTTCGGGGCCAGCCGGACGAGTCCAAACGGTTTGCCGGAGGCCGCAAATTCGAATCGAAATACGGCACGGTATACACCGCCAACATCACACCCGACATCGAGACGGGAATCGGCAAATGGGACGAGGAGTTCTTCCTCAAGAAGTTCTACGACTACAAAGGCTACGCAGAGCACGGTCCGCCGGCGGTCACCGGACCCGAGCAGTTCACCGTGATGCCGTGGCTGGCGTTTACGCAGTTGACGAGGGAAGACCTGGGCGCGATCTACGCTTATTTGCGGACGGTGAAGCCGATCAAGAATGCGGTGGAAACGCACCCGAAAAAAAGCTAAAACCTTTTGGCCACGGATGGACACGGATGAACACGGATAAAAAACACTTTGCCTTGTCCGTGTGAATCCGTGTCCATCCGTGGCCCTTACTCCGGATTTCGGATTTTCTTGATGCTCTCGCGGTAGCGCTGGCCCGTGGCGAAATCCATGGCGCGGAGAGCTTCCTCGGCTTCGTCGAGCGCCCCTGCGTTGGCGTAGAGCACAGCTCTGAGCAACGAGTCGCCAGGGTGCTGTTGCGCGATCGCGTTGATGTGATTCGCGACTTCCTCGGGCACCACCTCGAACCGCGCCTCGCGGGCGGGCGGCTGGGGCGCGCGGACTCGTTTGCCCCGGACCTCCGCGGTCACCTGCCAGATCAGCACCTGCCCGCGGGGCAGGGCGCTGGCCACCTGCCAATCGGTGCCTGTCTGTGCCGGACTCTCCGCGATCTTCTCGAACTTGGTGTCGAAGATCGCCACCACGTAGCTGGTTGCGCCGGCCAGCGGCGTCCAACGCATCGTCGGACGGTCCGAGAGCACCGTCGTGCCGACCGGGGACAGCAGGTCGAGTGTGGCGGCTTCGGACTTCGATCCCAGCAAAGTGCCGGGCTTGACGATCAACTGGTCGAGGATGGGCGCCCGGTCGAACCGGTTCGCCGCCACGGCGCGATCGAGCGAGGCCTGTTCGACCGGAGGCAGCGCCGCCTCGACCGTTTTCGGCGCGGTTACCGCGGCCTGTTCGAGCGGCTGCCGCCGGCGTGCGTTCCAAAGTGCGCCCCCGGCAATCAGCAGCACTGCCGCCGCAATGGCCGCCGGCAGCGTCCACTTCTTCCAACTGGCGATCGAGACTACCTGGGCTTTCCGCGGCGCTCGCGGGGTGTCGTGCAGCTCCGTCCGGAAGCGGCTCAAGTCCTGAACTTCGGCCTGGCACATCGAGCACTGCTGCAGGTGCGCGCGCTGCTCAGGGCTCGCCATGCCTTCGGAGCAGGCGACGATCTCCTGGTGCTCCAGGTGACCCGCGACATCCGCCCGCAGAGTCCGTACCTCACTGAAAGCATTGGCGCCGGAGGCCAGCCGGTCGCGGCAGGCGGCGCATTCGGCGACGTGTTCGTCGAGTTCCAGGAGGGCGGCCGGAGGGAGTGTCCGGTCGCGGAATTGAGCGATCTGCTCGTCGGTAATGTGCGCCGGCGCTGTCATGACCCTACTGCAAACGAGGAAACTACCGGTTCGATATTACCAAAATACCTAAAATACCTGATATCTTCCGCCCATTCGCCGAGTGAGGCGCTCCCGAGCCGACTTCCTGAGGTTGATGACGCGCTGGCGGGACACTCCGAGGCGTTCCGCGATGCCGAGGTCGTCGAGCGGCAGGCGGTTCCACAACTCGGCGAAGTCGGTGGGCGCGATCTCCAACGCCTCCGCGATGTCCCGCATGCCGGCCACGCCGGTGAGCGGAAACAGGGTCACGGCCGCCAGGTCGGTTCCCGTCCGAAGGTTCAGAAGCAACGCTACCCGCTGCGCTACGGGCAGTTCGCGGATTTGCGTCCAGAGCTCGGCCATCCACCGCTTCAAGTCGAGACGCTGACCGGGATCGACGTCGCCGCTTTCCAGGTCCCGAGCCGCCTTTTCGGGAGCCGGCGGAGCGTCCTCGACGCCCCAAATCTGCGCCACGATCCCGACCAGCTCGTCGAGTTCCAAGGGCGCGCCCAGCCGCTCGAAAATGGCGCTCACCAGATCCGCGGGGTGCTGCTTCTGTTTGCCGCGCGTAGCATCGGGGATCAACTCGCGCCAGCGATTCACCTGGTCGGGTGTGGCGGCCGCCAGACCTTCGTTTTGCCACCGCCCGAAGCCGCACATCCACTGCGAATTGCCCGCGTCCCAGACTGCGAGATCCTTCTCGGTGGTCAGCAGGTACCGCAGACGGGTCTTGAGACGATGCCTGTTGGGATATTTACGCCGCAGATACTCGTTGCAGGCGTGGTACGCGGCGACCGCGGTGTACCCCGAGAACGCGCCGATCGTCGGCGCCGCTTCTTCGCTCCGGATCGCGCGCAAACGCGAGATCAGCTCCACCACGACTTCGGAAGCGACATCCTCCGCGTCCTGCGTTTCCCGCGCCCCCTGGAACCCCATCTTAAAGCGGACGATTTTGCGGATGCCGGGCTGCGCGTGCTCCACCACAAGCGCTTCCAACAGTTCTTCGGCGCGCTCCGGGTCCGCGCATTCCGCATACTCCTGCAATAGGGCGTCGGCTGGGTTTTTCACCATCAAAGGGGGGCTACTCACCATCTTATCGGACAGTAGTGCCGAAACAGCCACTAGCGTATCATCAAAGCTGGGAAAACCCCTATGCCCGCAGCCGCCGTCCTCGCTTTGTTTGCCGTCGCTTTGCCGAACGCCGTGGTGCTTCGGCCGGTGCTCAACATGTACTCGCAGCCGACCGAGGACGCCGACGTCGTTTCGCAGGCGATCTACGGCTCGAACGTCGGAATCCTCGAGCAAAAGGACGGCTGGGCGCGCATACGCACCTTCGACGACTACACCGGCTGGGCGCCGCTCGCCGGACTCCATTCCGGCGCGCCGTACGCGTCCAAAGGCAAGGTCGCCGAGGTGCAGAGCCTCTTCGCCCACATCTATCGCGAGGCCAGCGTCACCAAGCACGCTCCCGTGGTGACGGTCCCGTTCGAAACCAAGCTCGAAGTGATCGGGGAACCCGAGGGACAGAGATGGATTCAGGTGCGGCTCCCCGACGATCGTTCCGGCTGGGCACAACTCGGCGACGTCGTGTTCGACCCGAAACCGATCGACATCAACGCCATGCTCGCCCTCAGCCGCAAGTTTCTCGGCCTGCCTTACACCTGGGGCGGGACGTCGAGCTTCGGCTACGATTGCTCCGGTTTCGCCCAGATGCTGGAGCGCCGCCGCGGCGTCTCGATGCCGCGCGACGCGCAGCCGCAGGCCGAATGGAGCGGAGTCAAAGCCGTGACCCGGCAGGAGCTGCAGCCCGGCGACCTGCTCTACTTCGGCAGCTCCGAAAAAAAGATCACCCACACCGGCGTCTATCTCGGAGGCGGCCAGTTCATCAACGCCACGACCTACGAGACGCCGATGATCCGCGTCGACAATCTCGACGAACCGCACTGGACGCGCCTGCTGGTGGCGATGAGGAGAGTGAAATGAACCGCAGAAAATTCATGCAGTCCGCCGCCGTAACGCCCGCCGCGGCGCTGGCCGCGCCCGCCGCCGCTCCGCCCGCGCTCACCACCAAGATCGTGCGCTTGAACCTGCAGCACACCTGGACCACCACGATGTCCTCCAGCCAGTACCGCGACACGATCCACGTCGCGTACGCGCGGGATGGCATCACCGGCCACGGCGAGGGCGCGCCCATCGTCCGCTACAAGGAGGACGCGGAGAGCGCGCGCAAAGCGATCGAATCCGTCCGCGACGTGCTCCTGAAGGCGGACCCGCTGCAGTTTGCGAAGACCATGGCGACGGTCTTCCAGCGTGTCAAAGGCGAGTGGGCCGGCAAGGCGGCGATGGACATCGCGCTGATGGATTGGGTCGGGCAGAAGCTCGGCATCCCGCTCTATTCGTATTTCGGACTCGACCCCAAGGACGCGCCCGTGACGACGTTCTCGATCGGCATCGACACGCCCGAGATCACGAAGCAGAAGACGCTCGAAGCCGCGGCGTATCCGGTCCTGAAGGTGAAAGTCGGGTTGAAGACGGACGAGCCGACGATCGAAGCGATCCGCAGCGTCACCAAGAAGCCGCTACGCGTGGACGCCAACGAAGGCTGGACCGATAAGGAAGAAGCGGTCCGCAAGATCAACTGGCTGGAGAAGCAGGGCGTCGAGTTCATCGAGCAGCCGATGCCGGCGGAGATGATCGAGGAGACGAAGTGGGTGCGCAGCCGCGTCCACATTCCGGTGATCGCGGACGAGGCCTGCCAGCACGCCTCCGATATTCCGAAGCTCAAGGAAGCGTTCGACGGCGTCAACGTGAAGCTCGACAAGAGCGGCGGGATGCTCGAAGCCTATCGCATGCTCCAGATCGCCAAGGCGCTCGGCATGAAGACGATGCTCGGGTGCATGATCTCGAGCTCGGTGAGCGTGACCGCGGCGGCGCATCTTTCGCCGCTGGTGGACTTCGCCGATCTCGACGGCAACCTGCTGATCTCGAACGATCCGTTCCACGGCGTCCGCGTTGTCAACGGCAAGCTGGTCCTGCCGAGCAAGCCGGGCCTGGGGCTGACGCCGGCATAGCAAGAACCGCGCATCAGGCCCGGTTTTTGGTTCATAACTCACTGAAAATAAAGTGATTCGACTGGCAAAAACCGGCAAAATGCCCGGTTTTTGGGTATCCTGAAGGCATCAGACACCGTGTCCTCATTCTCGGCGGTGGGTTCGGCGGGCTGTACGCGGCGCGCGAGCTCAGGCATGCGCCGGTCGACGTCACCGTAATCGACCGCCGCAACTTCCATCTCTTCCAGCCGCTGCTGTATCAGGTCGCGACCGGGTCGCTCTCGCCCGGTGAGATCACGGCGCCGATCCGCGGTGTCCTCAGCCGGTACAAGAACATCAAAGTCCTGCTCGGCGAGGCGAAGGACATCGACCCCAAAGCGCGGGTGCTGACCCTGGTCGACGGCGCGACGTTCGAGTACGACAGCCTGATCGTCGCTACCGGTTCGAAGACCACGTACTACGGTCACGACGAATGGCGCGAGTGGGCGCCGAGTCTGAAGTCCGTCGAGGAAGCCACCGCCATCCGCCATAAGATTCTGTACGCGTTTGAAGCGGCCGAGCGCGCGGGCGGCATCGACGAGCGGCGCGCTTGGCTCACGTTCGTGATCGTCGGCGGCGGCGCGACCGGCGTCGAACTGGCCGGCGCCATGGCGGAGATTGCGCGCCACACATTGGCCCACGACTTCCGCTCGATCCGTCCGCAGGAGGCGCAGATCCTGATTCTCGACGGCGGACAGCGGGTCCTCTCGGCATACCCGGAGGATCTCTCGGCGGACGCGGAGCGCTCGCTGGTGCACCTCGGCGTGCGGGTGAAGACCGGTGTGCACGTCACCGCAATCGACCAGCACGGCGTCGCGTACACGGTGCCGGACGGGACCGAGAAGCACGTCGCCGCCAAGACGGTCCTATGGGCCGGCGGCGTGACGGCGACGGCGTTCGGGCGCACGCTCGCGGCGCGCACCGGCGCGGAGTGCGCGAAGAACGGCGCGCTCAAAGTGGGGCCGGATCTGACGATCCCCGGCTTCCCGGAGATCTTCGTGGTCGGCGATTTAGCGGCCGCCCGCAATCCCGACGGCAAGCCGCTCCCCGGTGTCGCGCAGGTGGCGATGCAGGGCGGGGCATACGCAGCCAAGGCGATCGTGAAGCGGCTCAAAGGCGATACGAAACTCCCGCCCTTCCACTATTTCGATAAGGGCGATCTCGCGGTGATCGGACGCGGCCACGCGGTCGCGCGCATCTTCGGCGTCCACCTACACGGCTTCATCGCGTGGCTGGTTTGGGTGTTCGTCCACCTCATGTATCTGGTGCAGTTCCAGAATCGGCTGGTGGTCTTTGTGCAGTGGGCGCTGCAGTATGTGACGTTCAGCCGGGGAGCGCGATTGATCACCGGGGTCGCCGCGACGGACTCGCTCACGCCCGGCGAAACGATGAAGAACCTCGCCGAATGAGGATCGTCACAAAACCTAAAACCTGGGGACAGCGTCGAAAACCCGCTGTCTCTGTGGGACGCTTAAGCCGGCGCGGGTACGGCCTCAAGCTTGGCGGTGTAGCCGAGGCGTGTGAGCTGGCGCAATAGGCGATTGGCTCGACGGCGAGCGGC